>Ga0224559_1000347_pt1 | contig 32173 bp, 29 predicted proteins | sample 714S33034metaG_FD_180676 | JGI IMG/M metagenome (GOLD analysis project Ga0224559, IMG submission 180676) | Peat soil microbial communities from Stordalen Mire, Sweden - 717 S3 30-34 | ecosystem: Environmental > Terrestrial > Soil > Wetlands > Peat | place: Sweden: Norrbotten County, Stordalen... | reverse complement strand
GCGCTCCTCGATGGGAATGTGCGCCACCCCATCGGTGATTTCCCAATCAATGGTTGGGCCGGTCAGGGCCGCGTAGAAGGGTACCTGATTGTCATGCGCGGCCAGCGCCTTGAGATAGGTTCCGATCTTGTTGCACACGTCACCGCTCGCGGTGGTGCGATCCGAACCGACGATGCAGACGTCGACGCGGCCATGCTGCATGAGGTGCCCGCCGGCATTGTCCGCGATGACGGTGTGGGCGACGCCATGCTGGCCGAGCTCCCACGCGGTCAGCGACGCGCCTTGGTTGCGCGGCCGGGTTTCATCCACCCACACGTGCATGGCAATGCCCGCCTCATGCGCCTTGTAGATGGGGGCCAGCGCGGTTCCGTAGTCGACGGTGGCCAGCCAGCCGGCGTTGCAATGGGTGAGCACGTTCACCGGCCGCCCGGGATACTTCTTGGCCAGCTCGGCGAGGATCTGCTTGCCATACTCGCCGATGGAGGCGCAGGCCGCCACGTCCTCGTCGCAGATTTCGGCCGCGCACACCAAAGCGGCGTCCGCGCGTTCGGCCGCGGGCAAAGGCGCCACGGCGGCCACGACTTCATCGACGGCCCAACGCAGATTCACCGCCGTGGGACGGGTCGCGACCAGCCGCGTGCGCGCGAACTCGAGCCCTGCGGTGGTGGCATCCTGGCGCAGCGCCAGCGCCATGCCGTAGGCACCCGTCGCGCCGATGAGCGGCGCGCCCCGCACGATCATGTCGGCGATGGCGGCCACGGCATCGTCGAGCGACGACAACCGCACCAACGCGAATTCGTGCGGCAGCTTGGTTTGGTCGATAACCTCGACAGCGCGACCGCCGTCGACGGGCGCGATGGTTCGGTAGTGTTTGCCGCCGACTTTCATGGCCTAGCCAAGGTATTTGCCCGCGATGGGCGCCAAGCGCTGGCGCACTTCGTCCGCAATCAGCTTCCGGTCGCTCCAGATGGCCAAGCCGAGCGCTGACTGGCACTCACAGGGCTGCCCGGCCAAGCCCGCCACCTTTGGAATTGCATTGCCGATAAGTGACAACGCGTTTTGCGTCGCGACCTTAACGTTGCCGAGGATCTCCTCGATCAGGCGCACCTTGTCCTCGCCGGCCGGCCGCTTGCGCCAGCAATCGTAGTCGGTCGCCAAAACCACCGCCGCGTAGCAGATCTCGGCCTCGCGGGCCAGCTTGGCTTCGGGCATGAGGGTCATGCCAATGAGGTCGGCGCCCCACGACCGGTGCATTTCGCTTTCCGCGCGCGTCGAGAACTGCGGCCCTTCCATGCACACGTAGGTTCCCTTCGAATGCAACTTGATGGGCAGACCGACGCCCACGTTGGACAGCAGGGTGCGCAGGGTCGGACAAAAAGGCTCGGCCATCTCGACGTGAACCGCCATGCCATCGAAGAAGGAATTGGGCCGGCAGAACGTCTTGTCGATCACCTGGTCGGGCAGAACCAAGTCACGAGGAGCGATGGTTTCACGCAGGCTGCCCGCGGCGGCGCTGGCCAGAATGTGTGTCACCCCCAGCTGCTTGAGGGCGAAGATGTTGGCACGAAAAGGCACCGAAGAAGGATTGACCATGTGACCGTCGCCATGGCGTGAGAGCAGGGCGACCTCGGCCCCGGCAATCTGCGTGGTGACGATGGGGCCCGAAGGCATGCCAAAGGGTGTGTCGACGGTGTGCTTGCGCCCCGTTCCGAGCGCGCCCAGCGATTCGCCGAGGCCCGTGCCGCCGATAATGCCGATCATGATGATTCTCCCGTGTGGTGGTGCAACAGAGTGCCTGGTCGGAAGAACCAGCGCAAGTCGATGCGCGGGCGGCGGACGAGAAATTCAGCGCCTAGAACTTGTACGAAATCTTGCCGCCGAGATGCAAGGTCACGTCAGCCGACCAATTCTGCTCGGGGAACACGCCAGCGAGCTGCATGGTGATGACCACATCTCCCGCCGCCCACACCTTTGTGACGTCGATGGGAGACAGGGTCGGGACGGTGAGATCCGAGGTAGGGGTGTAGTTGTCGGGGCGCTGGTAGTCGATAATTTCGACCGGGGGATTCGCCGAGCCAGTCGAGCCGTCGGACATCGTGATGCGCGCGTAGTGGATGAAGCTGAGATCCTGCACGGCGCCCACCGCCTTGAACTCGACGGCATGCGCGTAGATTTCGGAATTCAGGTCACTGGCCCATGACAGCTTGTCGCCGCTCAAGGTGAAGCTCTGGGTGGTCGAGACCTCGCCGATCTGCGAGGCACCTGGCATGCCCTGGAAGCTGACCGACTTCTGCGTCACCTGCGCATCGGGAACGTCGGCTTCGACCTGCGCGCAGGAAGCAGCCGCTGCTGCCGTGCAAGCCAGTGCCACCATCAGCGGAAGGGAATTCTTTGTCGTTGTAGTACGCATGACAGCCTCAAATGAAGAAGACGATGAGTCCTACCTTGAGGGACGAACCCATGACCTTGACCTTCGGATCCTGACCAACCTGAACCACGGTGCCGGAGTTTGAGCTCTGGAGGGCATCGTTCACGTTGTGCAGCTGCGCCCACACCATCGAAACCCCGCCGTGCACGAAGAAGATGACGTGCTTGCCGCCGAAATCGAGACCGGCGTGCGCATTGGCGTAGTCGTAGCCGACCTTGTCGAGCAGCGGGCTGCCGCTGAACTGTCCGCCCATCATGCTCCTCACCAAACCATTCGCGTCGCCGTCGTTGTAGTGGCCGTATTCGACCGAGACCGAGGGCCCCGCGCCGAACGGCACCAAGCTGAGCCCGCCGCGATAGCCACGGCTGACCGAGTTGGTGCCACCGCCACCGTACACGCGCAACCACTGCCAGGGGCGAATCACCAGCGATCCAATCGCCCCATCCGGAATCCCCGCGTCCGCCATCATGCCGAATACTGGCCAGCTCTCGTTGTGCCTGGCCTGCAACGCCGACTCGACCGTGGCCGGCTCCTGCGCCAATGCCTCGCTCGATGCGACACCGACCCCTCCAACAAACATCGCAACCAGAAATGGCGTGAGCTTCATGACTCTATTATTCGCCATATTTTCAGTAATCTTTAATACTTTTTATAAAAATGAAAACATATTCAGGCCCAAGACTTCCACAGAACGGATGAGATTCGTATCCGATTGATATCAATATGTATTTTCAACGCCAGACGCTTCGCATAGGCACACCAAGGAACACAGGTGTGGCGCCTGCTTATACGTCCAGGCTGAACAAAGCGCCCTCCAAGAGCGCTCTTGGGCAGCGGCAGGTCCCGCGGCGGTAGTCTGGCGACCGAGCCAGTTTGCCGGGAAAACGCGAAGGTGCTATCCCGTCGTCTCGTTTCGACATCACCCTCGGAGAAATGAACATGAAGAAGCTCCTCGTCCTCGCATTCCTTTCCGCCACCCTCGCCGCCTTCGACGGTCCGGCCCATGCCGCTGCGACCAGGACCTACCAGGTCACCGGCCCTGTCCTCGAAGTGCGCGATGATGTGGTCGTGGTTCAGAAGGGCAAGGAGAAGTGGGAGATCGCACGCAACGCCGAAACCAAGGTCAAAGGCGATCTCAAGGTGGGCGCCAAAGTGACCATCGAATACCGAATGACCGCCACCACGGTGGAGATCAAGAAGTAGCTAGACCACGATCGCGCCCTGACGAAGGACTTCGAGTTCCTCGCCGCGAAAGCGGACGAGCGTGCTCGGAGATCCGCCGGGAGTGCGGCCCCCGTCGAGGAGACACAATGCCTTGCCGGCGAAGTGCACGGCCACGTCGCCGGCCGTGACCGCGGGCTCACCGCCAGCGGGATTGGCGCTGGTCGCCGTGATGGGTTGGGCGACGGCGGCGACGAGAGCACGTGCCACCGGATGCGAGGGCACCCGCGCGGCCACGTAACCGTCCATGACGATGGCGGATGGCAGGTCAGGCCGCGCCCGCAGCGCGAGGGTCAGCGGTCCTGGCCAATGGGCATCCGCCAGCGCCCGCGCGCGCGCGGGTATCTCCACGCACAGCTCGGCGAACATGGCCCAGTCGGCGACCAGAAGCGCGCTCGCCTTGGCGGCATCCCTGCCCTTGAGCGCGAAGAGACGTTCGAGCGCGGCTTGGTCGAGCGCATCCACCGCCAAGCCGTAGAAGGTCTCGGTCGGAAAAGCCACGACTTCGCCGCGCAGAATGGCCGCCGCTGCGCGAGCGATGTCGACAGAAGACAAGGAAGTCATTTCGTTTCGCCCACGATGTTCGCGGATCTTGGTTGCACCCGCAAGCTGGGCGCGTTCGGTGGGGAACCTACTCCTTGCTGAAGCGCCTATCTGCCCTCATTGGACCTTTCCCAACATGATGATCGTCAACCCAGCCGGCACGCGCGCCCGGGTAAGCATCGTAGTCGGGCACGTAGGGCTTGATGTCGAGCAGAGGTGTCCCGTCGAGGATATCAATTTCGGCGACTTGAAGGGTGGTGCCCTCGATGCCGACGAGCCGCACCGCCGACATGCCGATGGGATTGATTCGGGACGGAACCCGCGTGGCGAAGAGCCCGTGTTCCCTGGTGTCGCGGTAGGGAAGAACGCTCAACTTCGCGGCACAGGCTCGATCGAACCAGTAGATCAGCCAGATGCGTTCGAACCCGCCGAGATCCGCCAATCCTGGAGCGTAGGACGGGTGGATCTCCACCGTCCCCTGGGCGCCCACGGCGCTATACGGCTGAATCGGTGTCCCTTGCTGTTCGCGAAACGGACTGTGTATGACACCGATGGGGGTTATCGTCAGGCGTGGACTATCGTCGGTCATGCTGTTGTATCTCGGCTAGTGGGGCGCTGGGGGAAACCTGTGTTCTGACCAGCAGCGCGGTCCAGGCGCACAGACCGCCGCTCAGAACGACAAGGCCAACAACTACACAGAACGAGCGCCAAGCTACCCTCCCCTGCGCCGCCGGGCGAGAGATCACAAAGCGGACCGCCGATATTGCACCATTCCCAATGTGAAGCGCGACCGCCCAAATGGCGACGACAGTCAAAAGCGCAACGCCGCAGTTGATGGCAAACCGTCCGGTCGGAGCGATGACCACTCCGGCCGCCGAGGCCAGCGCACGCCCCGGATCGAAGGGCGCGACGACCTTGGCAAGAATCAGATGGATACCAAGAAAGGTGAGCAGGACCAAGCCGGACACACGTTGCACCCACGACGGCAAAGGACCGTGCTGGCAGCGACCGCGGAGTCCACCACGAGCAATGCGAGTGACGCCGGTGGCAACCTGCGCCGCCAGCGGCAGGAGGACGAAAACGATCGACAAAACATTCACGCGCTCACGACTACCGTGCAGCTCCGAAAGTACCGATGCATAAAGATTCGGACGCACGGCCAGCGCGTTGAGTCCCAGATGCAGCAGCACGAACCCGCAGAGATAGAGCCCTACCAACCCATGAATCTGGCAGATTCTGCGCGAATGGCTGGGACCTCCTCCCGCGCTGTGCGCTGCCCCCGTGGAGACACACCCACAGGTCCCGCCGGAACCACAGTTGCAGCCAGAACCGCAGGAACTCTCGGAAGCCATCGCGCGCCCGAAAATCGAGATCGCCCGAACTACTTTCCGATCATGACGTCCGAGGCTTTAACGATGGCGACAACGGAATCGCCAACTTTCAGCGCCAGTCGGTCGATCGAACCAAGGGTGATCGAGGACGTCACCGTCTGGCCGCCGACGTCTACCGTGACCTCGCCATTGACCGAGCCACGAACGATGTGCGTAATCTTGCCCTTGAGCTGGTTTCTCGCGCTGATTTCCATGGTCTTGTCCTTTTCATCTGGATGGCGTGTGACGCTGCGCCCCCCCTCACTCCACGTCCCGCCACGAATACTTCGTGCCACGCGCGAGGGTGTCAAGTCGACTTCTCCTGCCGCTTGAAGTATTAACCGACCGGAAACTCAGTCGGGGAAGACCGTCGCCACTTTCGTTCGAATTGCCGCTCGAAACGCTCAATTGTGGACAGCTCCGTGTGCCTCTCTTCCCTCGCCAGCTCTCGGCTGCTCAGCCAAGCCGACAACAGCACGACGCTGCCACCCGCAAGAAGGACAACCTCGATTGACGCTGAATGCAGCAGCAAGGCGCCGACAATCGGCCCGGTCAGACGCGCAAAGCCATTCATGAACAGCGCCATTCCTTGGTAACGGGTGGTGTCAGCTCCAGGACGTGCAAAATGACAAACCCCGACCTGCCACCAGAGAAGCCACGAACCGCCCATCACTAGACCGCGGAATGTCCGGGCCGTGAAGACAAGCGCTAGCGCACATGTCGGGCTGAAGACAGCCAACCCAGGTGCCGCCGCGAGTAGTACCGGGTCCAATCCCCAACCCAGGCGTATCCAACGCCAAGTCGCCCAGGGATTGCTTCGATCGATTTGATTTCCGATCCATCCAGTTGCGGCGAATGCGAGGATGCCCGGCTGCACGTGAAGAAAAAGCGTCGAGACAAGATATCCACACTTCAGCCGATTGCTGAACAGCACGGGAAGAAACGACGCGAACAGCATTCCACCCAAGGAGTACAGACCGCCGATAAGAAGGTAGCGTGCAAATCTGCCGTCTGTCCTCGCGATGTGTAGGGCTTCGCGAATCGGCTGCGATGGTCGCAATCCCCGCCCGTTGCGGACATCGTCGAGTCGGATGGTGCGGAATACCAGGAATCCAGCGACCGACAGCGCAGCTGCCAGGAGCATTTGCGACCGAATCATGGGCAAGGGAGTCGCACTGGTTCTGTCCAACGACCATGCTGAGGCGATGCCGGATATGAGGAAAACCAGGGAGCACCAGGTGCGTATCCGACCCGTGACCGCCCCTCGATGAGCTGCCGGATATTTCTCCCGGATCACGGCAACGATTGCGGGCCGAGCCAGGGTCTCGAAAAGCGCTCCCATCCCGGCCAGGACCAGGAACGGCAACACGTCGTGGGTGACCGCCATTCCCACCGAGCACGCTACAAATGCCAGACCCGGCCCGACCACGAAGGGCATCTTTTTCCGATGGGCCATGTATGCGCCCCAATAGAGCGTGAAAAACATCCCCACGCTGGAGATAGTCATTTGCACTGCCATCTGCCAAGGCGGGCTGCCCATTCCCTTCACGGCCATGAGTGGCGCATTGGCTAGGATGCCAGCGGCAGTTGCATCGAGCAGGGCGTACACCAGGTGCCGAACATAGGTATCGCGGCAACTTGCGGGAAGACTGGGACCAGGGAAACAATCCAGTATTCGCCTAGTCGCGCTCATCGTATTACCACACTCCCGTTGAGCATCACGTTCATAGCCACTTCATCTTGGCCGTAAAGGAAACAATCCGTGGCGCACCCAGGAGCAGCCCGTCGCCCGAGCGATAGTACGTCCAGTAGGCTGTATCGAGCAGGTTGCTGACATTAAGGTTAAGAACAAGCCTCTCCTGGGCGACCTCGGTCTGATAGCGAATTCCGGCATCGTAGGTCGCAGCTCCGTCGAGATAGTCGGTGTTGGCAGCGTCCACGGGCCGTCTTCCCGAGTAGTTGGCGCCTCCAACCAGGGTCAAGCCATAGACATAAGGTAGGACGTACTCTGCGTAGAGGCGTGCCTGCCGCTCCGGAACATTGACCGGAGTCTTGCCCTCTAGGGACGGGTTGTTCGCGGCCTTGGTAACTTCAGCATTCAGCAACGTGAAACCACCGATCAAGGTCAACTGGGCCACAACCTTGCCGACCACGCTGAGCTCGATTCCTTTGTGTACTTCCCGCCCATCCTGCTTGTAGACGTTGTCGCCTGGATCCAAGTACTCGTTGATCTTGTTGATGCGGAACGCAGCTGCCGTCAGATCCATCTTGCCCAGCCTCGCCTTGGCGCCCACCTCGTATTGGTCGCCCGTGCTGGGACCCATAATCGCATTGGCATTGGCTGCCGTGCTGGGAGCCTGGCCGCCGTTCGCCAAACCCTGAGTATAGGAAAAGTAGGTGGTGAGCATGGACAATGGAGTGAACGTCAACGCGTAGCTTGGCGTGACCCTGTGCTGGGTGTAGTTCGGCCCTGCCAACGAGCTTCCGCTGCCCCAACGCTTCTGTTCGAGTTCCGCTCGATTGAGCCCTGCCAGAAGTGAAACAAGCTCGCCAAACTGCACTCGATCCCCGGCAACCCAGCTTCTCCAATACTGCTGGTTCCAAACATTCGTCGGGCCAATAACCAACCCCGGATCGGCGTAGTTCATCGGAGAGTCGACGGTGGATACGCCTAGAGCCGCTGACACATCGTCCCCGCGAGTATAGCGGTAGTCCGTACCGGAATATCCGAAGGTTAGCTTGTGCCTGACCCCGTACGTCTTGAAATCTGCGTCCATGAGGGCGTAGACCGAGCGGGTAATTTCGGTTTGTGGCGTGGTGCCCACCACCTTCTCGCTGTAGTTTCCAAGGTCGTCGGTCAAAGTGCCAGCGACATACTGATAGCTTCGCCACATCTGTCCATAGCGATATGCAGTTCGCAAAGTGAATGTCTCGCTCAACGCAGAATCCAAGCCAATGCCCATGAGGGTCTTTGCCGATCTGTTGTAAGTCCAGTCTTGCCCGTACTGAGTTTCGGCATTGAATCGCGCAGCTGCTGGAACAAGAATGCCGGCCGACGGATTCACGTTGAGATACGTCTGGAGTCCGTGCATCTCCAGCTCTTGGTGCCAGATGTCTGTGTGCAAGACTGTGCCCGGGTTGACCTTGAAGGTCACAACGCCGGATAGCAGCGTGCGCTGCTGGGTGCTGCTGTCGACATAGGTACTTCCGTCCTCTCGATAGGCATTGACCCGATAGCCCCAACGCCCCTCTGCGCCGATTTGTCCTCCGGAGTCCGCATGTACATAGTTGATCCCGCCCCCATACTGCCCGACGGCAACACTGGCGAAAGTCTTCGGCGTCGGCTGCTTGCTGACGTAGTTGAGCCAGCCTCCCAACGCGGAGAATCCATAGAGGAAGCTGGAAAGTCCATTCAGTACCTCGATACGTTCCACGTTTTCCAGTGGAACGAAGGTGAAGCTTCGGTCCACAAGGCCATCCCGCAAATCGCTCTGGTCTGCGGCCGTGAAGCCGCGGATCATCACACGAGACATTGACGAATAGCCGCTTGATTCCATCAACGATGCAACCATTGGGTCGGTCTCCAGTGCACCGGAAACCGTATGGACGTCGCGATTCTCAAAGAGCTCGCCAGGAGTCACGTGAAGGGAATACGGCGTCTCTTGCAGAAGCATTTTGCCGAGAGGTCCCATCGACGCAGAGTCGACTTTGTAGCCTCTCGCGGACGACCCTTCGTCTGGGCGCGCAGCGGCAACGGTCACATCGCAATTCGTGACCTGCGGAGGAGCGACAGCTTCGGCCACCGGGTCATTGGTGTTCTTCGACGACTTGGCCACCGCAAGCTGCGATGTCTGCACCGCCGTAGCACCAGGTGCGCCCCCGTCGGCATCAGCCACAAGACCAGTGCCGCCGCCATCGTGTGCGCCCGCGCCTGCGTCATCCTGCGCCCACGCATCCCGACCGCCAGCTGGCAAGACTCCGAAAGCAACCAGAAGACACACCATCAAGGACGACGCCGCAGCCTTCCGGGCATGCTCGCGGGCAGCCTCCATCTCTTCCGGGGTCAGGAGCGAGTCGCGTGCCCGGTTGAAGAGGGGATTCACGTAACCGTCGAGCCGGCGAAAGAAGCGCGACTCCTCTTTGAGAACGTTTTTGCGAAAGCGAATGCAAGAGTGACATTCCTTGGTGCGGGACAGGTAGAGCGTAGGCGTGACCGGGTGCCACAATGACCACAGGCGAACGCCGCTCGCGAGAATTGCCCGGAACGCCTGAAACCACCACGCCCGCTGATAGCAAAGCCGTTCGAGTCGAATCGTGCACAGTTTACACACGGCGTTGGGATTCGGAGCGACCAACGCTGCCTCATCCGCAGTTTGACGATTCGGGGCATTCATTGCGTGCGTTTTCCTTTCGATACCCAGGCCACTTGGCAAACCCGTAGCGTTGCTCGCGCGGCGCGGGGCACCCTGGGCGCGAGCTTTTCTTGGAATGGGCGAGGCTAGGCTGCGGCCCCTTCGGACGGAGCTGCAATGCCTGGGGACATCAGCTTTTTGCGCAACCAGAGCGGCGGGTTGGTGTTGAGCAGATGTTGTAGCTGCTTCAAAACATAGGTGACGTCCCGGCGCCGTTCCATTTTCACCGGGAAGGTCCTTCCGTTATGAATGCGCACCGATGCGAAGTCGCTGAGGTGGAGAGTGATCAATACCCCGCAGCCTTTGAGAGAATATATCTTCGCATCCATGACCGCTGCGGAGGCGCCATCCACGGGCTCCAAGTTGGAGCACCCAGTTCCACCACCGGGGCCGCGCTGCCCGTCTGGTCGACCACCATCGAATTGAACGGCATCGAGGAACTCGACGCTGTCCCCACCGACATCGTAGAAAAGGATCTGCTTCGCGCTGACGAAATCGGCGTCCACCTCCGTGAGGCTGTTGCTCGTTAGGGCGACTTTGATATGACCTTTGCATTCCATTGTGTCATCTCCCGTTGCTCGACGATTGCGCTACCAGGTGTTGAGGAGCCATTCGCGGTTCTTGGTGTATTCCATGTGCGTGAACATGGTGTTGGCGATCATCTCGCCAAGCTCCATGGCGCCCCTGTATCCGATGAGTGGCTTGCGATAGAGGCCGGCCCGGTCGAACGTCGGGAAGCCAACCCTGACCATCGGAATGTTCGCGTCGATGGCGACGTAGCGGCCTTTGGAGTGGCCCATGATGAGATCGAGCTCGATTTTCTTGTCGCGGATGCGCTTCTCAAGTTCCCACAGATCGGCATTCGTTACGACCTCGATGTCGATGTCGATGTCGGCCGATTCCTTGAGCGCTCGAAGCCTCTTGTCTTTCTTCTGTTTGCCGTTGTCGTCACCGAAAAGGAGCAGCACGGGCTTGAGCTCGACTTCGAGGCAGAATTCGGCCAGTCCGATGACCATGTCCGGGTGCCCATAGATCGCCACCTTCTTGTCAGCAAAAAACATGTGTGCCAAATCCATGAGCGCATCGACTGCGACTCCCCGCTCCTTCACCAGCGATTCCGGGATGGGCTTCCCTGTGAGCTCACTGATGTTCCGGAGCATCTCATCGGTGTTGCGGATGCCGTATGGAGTGGGCGACACGATGTTCGGCACTCCGTGTTCCGAGCTTAGAAATTCCGCGGCGGCAGCCCCCTCGTAGCGCGCAAGCGCTAAGGAGCCCTTGGCATTCGCAGAATTGGCAATGTCCTCCACCGTCGTGCGGCCGAAGGTCTCGATTGACTTGTCAGGCAACACTGGACTGTCGAATCCCTCGGTGTCCATGAAGATGGTGGCGTCGACGCCCATTTCCTTGAAGTAGTGCTTGAGGAGGGTAACGTCGCCTGGATTTACCCACCCTGGAAAGACGTTCAACTTGTCAGATGGTTCGCCCTTGTTCGTGGCAATGGTCTTGAACATGGCTGTCATGCACTCGTCGTAGCCTGTGACTTGGCTGCCCTTGAAACTAGGTGTATGCACGGGCACCAGGTAAACTTTCCGGTCCGGGAACTCCTTCTTGAGCCACTGGTTGACGCCGTTGAGAGTGCCCTCGATGTCATCACCGATGACCTCCGTTGAGCACGTCGTGATGACCGGAATCACCCGAAGCTCGGGGTAGCGCTTGACCATGACCTGGACCGCCTCTTCGATACGCTTCTTGCCGCCGAAGACCGCGGCGTCCTCGTGCAGAGAGGTCGAGGCGATGTCGAAGTTCTCCTTGAAGTGCTGCGCCAGTAGCAGACGCACGAACATGCAGCAGCCCTGGCCACCGTGCACCAGCGGAATGCAGTCCTTGACTCCGATGCCTAGGTACTGCGCACCGGCTGGTTGGCAGTCGTACATCGGATTGATGATCCCTTTTCGGTCCTTCGGCTTGATTTCGCAGCCCATGATAGCTCCTCAATATTCGACGTTCAGTAAAGGTTTTGGTGAAGTTCTCGATTTTTGGAACTGGTGACCGTGAGGTCCAGCAGCCGTTCCTTGACGCTTTGAAGAAGGGATTTCACTTCTTCCGCTCCCAGCGTCGTGATTGCTGGGAAGTGTTCTCGAAAATCGGCAACCAGAATCTTGGCGTCGGCGTGAAAGAGTCGATCCATCGGGGACGTCAGGGTCACAGGTTCTTCGAGCAGAAGCTGCGTCGCCTTTTCAAGAATACCTTCGATATTCTCTTTGCGGTCCCAGGACCGAGAGAAGAACTGCCAAAGGCATCGCTTCTGCACGTATCCAAACAGGTCGTCTACCGACGGCGAAGTCATACGGCCTCCTTGAGCTCAGATGTGGTGGTGGAACGGATGTCTGTGCGTGCAAGCTTGAAGAGCGGGTTTCGTACGGCGTTGTACATGTCCCGGGCCAGATTGATGAATCCCTCGAAACCCATGTACGGTCCGTTGTGGTAGCCGTGACCGTTGATGTACGGGATATGGAGCTTCTTCACGATCTCGCCGACCCGAGGTCCGGTGAAGATCACCTCGGGCTTGATTGCCTCGATGATCTCGAAGAACTCCAGCTCGTTGCCATCGTCCACGTAGTACGTGCCGTCACGACCACGGGCGATGACTTTTTCGAAGTCTTCCTCGTGGCCGAACTTCGAGGACATGGCCACGACCTCTGCGCCCAAATCATCCTCGACGGCCTTCGTCCAGTGCCAAAGGCGTGGACCGCCCGTCCAAATCGCCATGCGCGTGCCTTTCAAGCCTTCCTTGTACCAGTCAAGCTTGGGCTTCCATTTGGCGTACTCGGATGCGATCAGGTCCTCGCCCTTCTGTTCGATTCCGAAGAAGGCACAGACCTTGCGGATACCCTCCGCCATGTAGTTGAATCCCCACGAGTCGATATCGAGCCGCGGGATCCCGTACTGCCGCTTGAGCTCGTTGGCGATGTAGCCTGCGGAGCGAGCGCAATTGACCACGCTGAGCTTTGCCCGGTGCATGCCGCGTAGGTCATCGTAGTTGGCATTGCCCGTGAAGTGGGCAATGACCTGAATTCCGAGGGCTTGCCAGTACTGTTGCAGAAGATCGGTATCACCCTGGATGTTGTAGTCGCCGATGAAATTGATCGTGTATTCGGATGTGATGGTCGGCTCGACCGTGCCCACTTTTTCATTGACCCAGCCGATGTTGAGGACGTGGTGTCCCTTGGATTGGCTGACGCCAGCAAAGCCAGGGCACTCGACGGTGAAGATATCGACGTCGGGTCGCGCCGCCATGACCCGTTTGGCGACGGCCTTCACGTCATCACCAATCAGGGCCGTCGGGCACGTCGTGTAAAGAATCATGCGCTTGATGTTCGGCATTTCCTCGAATGCCTCGTGCATGGATGCCTCCAGACGCTTCTCGCCGCCGAAGACGACGTCGGGCTCCTTCATGTCCGTCGACCAAACGTACTTGAGCTGAAAGTGGCCGTTGTCGCTCGGGTAGCGCTTGGTGTGCCAAGTGTCGTATGCGCACCCGACCGGGCCGTGAATCATCTGGATGGTGTCCTTGAGGACGCCCCCGATGACCAGTTTGGCACCGCAAAAGGAACATCCCCGTTCGGACAACGTACCGGGGATGGTTGGAGCGTTGGCGAGCGGGAGAAAGCTGCGCGTGTCCTCGTCGGGAGCCTTTAGGTAGATGTGTTTCTCACGCTCCGGAATGTCTTTGTCGCAAGTCAAAAGTACCATTGGCATGAAAGGGACTCCTTGTGGCACCGGAAGAGATGCCGGCGGTTGGCCGTGATGGATGGGCTTCGGTTCCCATCAACTGCAGGTGTCGTGCCATCACGCCAAATGGCGCTAGAGCCTCAAAGAGCGTCTAATTGGAGAGCCCAGGACACCTGACCACGGTACGACCCGTTCACAATTGTACGCGGGCGGTACGATCGTACGGGATTGAGCAACTCGTGCGTTCAATCGCGCTTCGCCTGTCGGAGTGCGTAGGCGGTGTCGGGCTTAGCTCGGCGTAGCCAGACCTCGGGAGGGTTTGGGAGCCCTCTCAGGGTTCCCATTACCGCGTAGGAAGCCGGCCGGCTAAGCCGGCCGCGTACCGTCGCGGGAGGGTTTGGGAACCCTTTCAGGGTTCCCATTACTACGGTACGACTGATAGTCGATCCCGAATTTCGCCATGCGGAGCCCGAGTATCCGCCGAGTCAGCTTTAGGTCCTTCGCCGCCTCGGTCATGTTGCCATGATGTGTCTTAAGGGCTTCCACGATCATCTCGTGCTCGACCGACTCAAGCTTCGTCTTGAGGCTGCAATTGTACGCCGTGCCGCTTTCGGCCGCGGTCTGGAGCGATGGGGGCAGGTTGTACTGGTGGACCACGTCGTCGTCAGACAAGATCACCGCGCGTTCGATGACGTTTTCAAGCTCGCGAACGTTGCCGGGCCAGTGATAGCTGGTCAGCATGTTCAGCGCTGGTGTTGAAATGCGCTTCACGTTCTTGCCGCACTTTGTCGAGAATTTCGCCACGAAGTGGTCCGCCAGCGTAATCACGTCGCTGTCGCGTGCGCGCAGTGGTGGAACGGTAATCGGAAAGACGTTGAGTCGATAGAACAGGTCTTCGCGGAATTGGCCTTTCGCGACCAGCTCGGTAAGATTCCGATTGGTGGCGGCGAGAACCCGCAGATCAACTTCCACCGGACGACTGCCACCAAGCCGCTCGAACGTCCGCTCCTGCAGCACACGAAGCAGCTTGGCTTGGACTGTCAACGACAGGTCGCCGACCTCATCGAGAAAAATGGTTCCCCCGCTAGCGAGCTCGAAGCGGCCCTTGCGTTGGCTGGAGGCTCCGGTAAAGGCGCCCTTTTCGTGGCCGAACAGCTCGCTTTCGACGATGCTTTCCGGCAGCGCAGCGCAGTTGAAGGGAACGAAGGGGCCGCTCGACCAGGGGCCGTTGTAGTGGATCGCGCTTGCGATGAGCTCTTTGCCGACGCCGCTCTCGCCGAGGATCAAGACGGTGGTCTTGGTGCCCGCGACCCTCTGGATGAGTCCGTAGACCTCCTGCATCGGCTTTGAGTTACCAATAAGATTGGAGGGGCGAAATTTCTCCTGCAGCGCGCTTTGCAGCCGGGAGTTCTCGTTTTCAAGCAGGAACAGCTCGACGGCAGGGGCGATGATGGCGGCCACAGTGGCGAGCAACTCGGCGTCTTGACGAAGGAGGACGGTGTTTTCATAGCGACGTTCCGCCGCAATCGTTCCCAGCACGCGTCCGCCCAGAGAAATCGGAACGCAAATGAACGATGCATCCAGGTCGTCGGTCGAGGATCGACTGAGCGTGCGGTTGAGGAAACGAGGCTCGTCGCCAAGGCGCGGAACCACAACGGTATGGGCGGTCTCGACGACGTGCCCGGTGATTCCTTCGCCGATGGAATAGGTGCCGCGTGCCTGCTGCTGCTCCGTAAGTCCAAAACTTTGGTGGATGAAGATCTCGGCGGACTTTCTATCGAAGAGGGTAACCATGCCGCGGACCACCTTCATCCGCTCCTTCATGAGCTTGAGGAGCGTCGCAAGCGGTGTCGCCAGGTCGCGGTTCTCGGTCAGAACGGAACTGATCTCATAGAGGAATGGCAGAACGGCAATGCGACATTCTCCGCTGTCGCAGCAGGTGAATTCGTAGAGCTTCTTGAAGCTGGATCGTTGCATCGGGGTCTTGCTTCCAGCGTACCAGGTGCCGAGTCGAATGAATGCACCATCGACGATCTCTGGAAGGGAAATACGCGTCGACGTAAGTAACGTAGAGTTTACGTCAGGTCGTCGACGGAGGTGATAAGGTTGTGCCTGACTTGCTGCACGCAGGTCGGGTCGCCCTTTGCGAGCATAGGGGCCAGCACCTTCGCGTTCTCCATGGCGCGGTCGACCCAAGACAAGCCGCCGTAGGTCAAGGCCAGGCTGACTTCGTTGAGAAGGCCAATGATGGGAAAACCCTTGTTGACAATGATGGGTTGAATATCGAATTGCATAAGCCGCTTGATCGACGACGTGCCGATCTTGGCTGCGTAGACACCTGCGCACGAACGCAAGAGTTCGATCTTCTCGATGACTTTGTCTTCGCTCATGCGTTCTTCGCTAACGGCGGGAAGCGGTTCGTCTGGATTGCGTTCAGCATTCACACCCTTCATCTGCAACTTCACGAACTGCCAGACCCCGACGAGGTTGGCAACTCCTGGTGCGACGTCGTAGATGACGAACTGCTCGGACGCCCCAAAATGCAGATTGACGGTTTGGCGGTCGTCAGTGGCAAAGGCAACGCGAATCATGCGGGCTTCCTTTCTTTCGGTGAGTCTCCGTCGATTTGTCGGTAGATCGAGATGTACGGCTGGGGGCCTTGACGGGCCTGCAAGAGCAGGTTGGAAATGTCGAACAGCGTCTGACGGGTACCGGCGTAGCCGATCCAGGTCTTGGCGTGAGCGCCAATCAGGTCGTGCTGCGGAAATCCGACGCGCAACAGCGGTACACCGAGCCGACCCGAGATAGCGACAGCATGGGAGTTTGCCAGCAGCAGCTGTGCCGAGTGCGCTATTGCTTCGCGCTCCAGATCGTCGAGGTCGCCGACCACGATGCGCTTGGTCGGAAGGTCGGCCAACGCGGAAATCCTCGCGGTTGTCACCATCACGGGAACTTCGACTCCAACGCTGGTTAGAAAACCTACCAACATGCCAAGAAGGTCCGGATCTCCTGCCACGGCGGCCGAAGTTCCTGCCGTGTAGAATTGGCAGTCGACCATGGCGTCGAGCAGCTGAGCGCGCTGGCGGAGTATCCGAGCGGGTATCTGGCGACCTGACAGCTCGTGCAACAGCGACGTCAGCTGGTCGCAAGCTTCGACGCCCATCAGGCTGGAAAAGCGATAGTCAGGGACCTCTGTTTTGGTCCTGAGAATGTCCGCGGCACGGCCCAAGCTGGGACCGATGACCAACGTGGCCACGGCCTCGCCCATGCGTTCGACCTCGGACCGCGTGACCCCTCCGCAGGTGAGCGGCGAGAAGCCTTCGTCGAGAAGGTGACCGTCGAGCGAGGCCGCAAGATCGGGCACCACAACCGGATCCAGATCAAAGGCACTCACCCATTCTTTCAAGACCTCGATGTCGCCCGGGGTCATCATGGAGGATGCAAGGATGTTCACACGTGAGGATCCAGCGCCTGGGCAGCGGCCTGCTGGAACCAGCGATTCAATCAACGCCTCGACCGCACGGGCAAACCCGGCTTCGATTCCGCCAATTTCGTCGAAAGCACAAACCGGAACGATGGCAACATCTGCATGGACAGGGAACTTGCGGCGAAACTCGCCCAGCGCTCGGCGTATGTCGGCGCCCTGAAACTCTGCGAGCGTGGTCGACACCAGCCCAACGATTTCAGGATGGTTGCGCTCGATCACCGTCCGCAGTGCCTCGATGACGTTTTCATCGGAACCGAGCACGGTGGCAATCTGGTCGACGGCGGAGGTTTGTAGTGGAATCGGCTCGCGGAAGTGACGCATGAAGAAGAGCTTCGTGAACGCCGCGCAGCCACGCACGCCGTGTTCGAGGGGCAAGCTGCCAGACAACCCGAGAAAGGCAAGCACTGCCCCCACCCGCTGGCTGACGATAAGGGGGTTGACCGACAGTGCCCGGCAGGAATCGACAATTTCAGCCATGGCCCTGCCTCATCCTCAGGCTGCATTCCTGCGCGGCGTGCTCACGGACAAGTTCCAGGGCGGCGCCCGCCGGACCTGATTCCAAACTGGGTGTTCGACCGCCGCGACGATCCGCCAGGCAAATTCGATGGCGCCAACATAGCCCGCGTAGCCGACGTCGCGCACGTGGTCCAGATCGAGAAACGGAATGCGCGCCTTCAGGCTCGGATAGATGTAGCGGTCGCCGGCGATGAGGATATCTGCGTGGCATTCTTCAAACGTGCGCAGGATCGCAGCCTGGTCGTTGTTGTCGAGCAGGCGCGCGTTCGGACCGAGCAGGCGCTTGATCCGAGCCTTGTCCTCGTCGGTCGACTTCTCGATGCCAGTCGCGACCACCGTCATTCCCAGATCTTGCGCGGCGGACACCGTGGACCATGACTTGAATCCGCCGGTAAAGATCAACGCACGCCTCCCGGTCAGTCGACCGCGAAGCGGCGCAAGCTCCTTAGTGACCCGTTGCTCCTCGCGGGCAATGACATGCTCGATTCGTTCGACCAGATCCGGGTCTTCCAGCAATCGTCCGAACTCCCGCAGGGACTCCGAAGTCGCGCTGACGCCGTAGAAACTTCCCTCGAAGAAGGGCGTCCGATAGGTTTCCTCCAGCCTGCGAGCGACGCGCATCAGCGCCTTGGAGCAAACCACCATGTTCGCGTCGGCCCGGTGCATGGTCTGCACGTCGCGAAAGCGCGAATCGCCTGATAACGTGCAGAGGATCCGGAGGCCAAGTTCGTCGAACAGCGGCGCTACGTTCCAGAACTCGCCGCCCACGTTCCACTCGCCGATCAAATTGATGTTGTGGACACGGATACCCTGCCGTCGCGCAGAATCCGGGATCGGATCCGGCTCGCGCGTGCCGATCACGTGTTGGAATAGAACATCACCTGCGATGCGCTGGCCGAAGTTCTTGTTCCCGTAGAAACCCGCGCAGTCGACCGTAAGCACTGGAATCTTCCATCGCCCCGACGCCGACCGTGTTACTGACTCGACATCCGAGCCCTGCATCGCGGGAATGCACGTGATGTAGACAAAGACCGCGGCGGGGTTGAACGTCGTCACCGCGTGGCCGATGGCATCGAGAAGGCGCTGTTCGCCGTCTCCCATGGTCATCTCAATGTCCGAAAGCGCCGTCGTCATTCCCGTGCGGTACAGCTTCGACCCACTTGACCGAGAGCCGCGCGTGTCCCACGAGGTTCCAGTACAACTGATAGGACCATGCACGATGTGCGCGACGTCGCATATCGGCAGCAGGGCGTTGCGGGCACCGTCGAAGCAGCAGCCTCCCTGGGTCGCTCCAGGCTGGGGCCGCGCACAGGTATTCTTTCGCCGGCTCTGGTATCCACAGGATGGCTCACTTCGCAGGGCAGCTAGTTCGTTTGCTCGCATCGGTTCCTCCACATTCGCCGCGCATGGGCACCGCCATGGCAAGACAAGTGCCGTCTGCCTCGACGCTTTTGCGCGGGAACGACCGCGCGATCTCGCAATGGCGAGTCGTACACTTCCGAACATTCCCGCCGATTCGGTACGTTCCCGAACACCTGCACACGGCAGCCAAGCCGGTTCAGGCGAGCGCAGCTGCCGTCTTTCCGGCGCCATCCGAGTCTCTTCGTCACGACCGTGCGCTTGGCACTTCAGTTGCAGTTGACTAGATCGACCAGAGCGAATCGGCTCCCGCTTTTAGCCTGAGCCCACCAGTCGGAATCAAACAGGAAGGACTCCATGAGACAAATCGCGATCTATGGTAAAGGCGGAATCGGCAAGTCGACCACTACCCAGAACACCGTCGCTGGGTTGGTGGCACTTGGAAAGAAGGTGATGATCGTTGGGTGCGATCCCAAAGCCGATTCGACCCGCCTGATGCTACACGCGAAAGCGCAAAACACGGTGATGGATCTCATTCGCGAGCGAGGCACGGTCGAGGACTTGGAGCTGAAGGATGTCATGAAGGAGGGCTACGGCGGGGTCAAGTGCGTGGAGTCCGGCGGTCCCGAGCCTGGGGTTGGTTGCGCTGGTCGCGGTGTCATCACCGCCATCAATTTCCTCGAAGCGGAAGGCGCCTACACGCCAGATCTGGACTTCGTCTTCTACGATGTCTTGGGCGACGTCGTATGCGGCGGTTTCGCCATGCCCATCCGCGAGAACAAAGCACAGGAGATCTACATCGTTTGTTCCGGGGAGATGATGGCGATGTACGCCGCGAACAACATTTCCAAGGGCATTCTCAAGTACGCGGCGGCGGGCAAGGTCCGCCTTGCCGGACTGATTTGCAACTCACGCAACACCGACAAGGAATATGAGCTGATCGATGCCTTGGCCAAGCGTTTGGGCACGCAAATGATTCACTTCGTGCCGCGGGACAACGAAGTGCAGCGCGCAGAATTGCGGCGCATGACGGTGATCGAATACTCACCGGAACACAGGCAGGCAGCCGAATATCGGACCCTGGCGCAGAAGATCATCGATAACAAAATGATGGTCGTACCAAAGCCGCTGGCCATGGAAGAGCTCGAGGAGCTTCTCATGGAATTCGGAATCATCGAGGACGAGGATCCCAACGTCGGCGTCGCCGCAGCCGCTGGCGTCGCTTAGGGGTCACAAGTGAAAGTCCTGGTACCTCTCAAACGCGTTTCCGACCCCGACTGCTCGAACCAAGTCAAGGCAGTCGGGGATCGGATCGATACGACCGACATTTCCTGGAAGACCAATCCGTTCGATGAATGCGCGCTGGAAGCGGCATTGCGTCTGACCGAGAACGGCAGGGCGCCGAAAACACGACTTGGAGAGGTTGTGGTGGTTACCCTGGGCTCGAAGGATGCGGAAAGCGTGCTCCGGTCTGCCCTTGCCGCTGGGGCCAACCGCGCAATCCGTGTGGAGGCAACGGATGATGCGCTTGATGGACGGCGCGTGGCCCACGCCCTCAAGACCATCGTGGAGGAGGAGAAGCCAGACCTGGTCTTGCTAGGCGAAAAGGCCGTGGATAGCGAAGGCAATCACGTAGGCCAAGCCCTGGCCGCGATGCTCGACTACCCTATGATCGGCGGCGCGTCGAGCATGCACGAGGAGGATGGCGGCGCCTTGGTACGAAGAGATGTCGATGGTGTCCGGTGTACCTTGCGCGTTCGCTTCCCCGCCGTTGTGACAGTGGACCTTGGCATCGTGGGTACCACGGGCATCGTCGGCAAAAACTCCGAATCGGACTTTTCCTACTACGATGGCATCCGCTTCGTCCCATTCACAGCCGTTCTTCAGGCCAAGAAAAGGGACATCGTCACTCGGACACTCGATGAGGTCGCACACGGAATCACCCTCAGTTCGACCTACTCTCGTTTCGAGCCGCCGCCCAAACGCAAGCCTGGCATTATCGTCAAAGACGTGGCGGAGCTAGTGGACCGGCTTGCTAACGAGGCTCGCGTGCTTTGAGGCTTCGGTCATGGCGAAAATTCTCGTCGTAGCTGAATCGCGTGGAGACGTTCTCGACCGCGCCACGTTGTCGGCCATCACCATGGCTCGGCAGGCGTCCACACTTCTCGGTGGCAGCTTTGACATTCTCGTGATTGGTGGCCCTGGCTCCGCGAGCGCTGCTGACGGGCTCACATGCTACGGAGCAGAACACGTTCTTCTCGCGGAAGCCCCGGACCTGTCCGTGTACCTAGCGGAAAAATTCGTCGGCACCGTGTCCAGAGCCGCACGGGACTATGTCTTGGTCGTGGCCACCGTGACCGATTTCGGCAAAGACCTGCTACCGCGTGTCGCAGGATGCCTGGATGCCGCCTATGCGGCAGACTGTTCCGCCGTAATCTCCCACAATGGCGAGCTTTCGTTTAGGCGCGCCGTGTACGCGGGCAACGTGCTTGGGATCGTCACACTCGGCACGCCGGTCCGGGTCGCTACCGCTCGACAATGTGAGTTCGAGGCAGCAGCACCCACCGAAGGTGAGAAGTCTCCAATTTGCACCTTGCCCACCGCTGGGCCGGTCAGGGCGGCGGCTTTCATCGAGGTGCTTGCGATGGAAAACCCGGGGGACGTTCCACACCTTCCGGCGAAGATCCGCGCCGCGCAGTGCTCGGCGGCGTCCCACGCGAACAGCGCGCACACGCAGAGGGTCGCAAAGCAACGGCGAGGCCAATTGGGCGAGGCCAAGACCATTGTGTCTGGCGGACGCGCGCTCAAGGAGAAGTTCTTCGAAGTTCTCGGTCCTCTGGCGAATGAGCTTGACGCCGCCATCGGAGCGACCCGCATCGCTTGCAATGCGGGCTACGCCCCCGCCGAGCTTCAAGTTGGACAATCGGGCAGAATCGTCGCGCCTCGACTTTACTTCGCCGTCGGTATCTCCGGTGCCATCCAGCACCTCGCCGGGATGAAGGGCTCCAAGTTCATTGTCGCGATCAACAAGGACCCGCAAGCGCCAATCTTCGAGTTCGCGGACTATGGTTTGGTCGCGGATTTGTTCAAGGCAGTGCCGGAAATTGTCGAACACATACGCACGCATCGAGCGTCCGGCGCGGAGATCCCTTTGGATCCCGAGGATTGCAAGAAGCGCTGCAGAAGCTGGTCTTCTTCCTTCGGCTCTAGCCTGAAACGGGACATGCACGGAGCCTAAACTACTTGCACACGCCGTTCGTGCAGGTCTTGCCCGAACCGCAGGCCACGCCGCAAGCGCCGCAGTTGGCGCTGTCGCTGGCCGGATTCACGCAAGTTCCACTGCAATCGGCCTGGCCGGGCGGGCACGATGAACAGCAGCGAAAACCCGTGTCTGGATAGGAAAACGTCGGGTGGAGCTGGGTTCCCATAAAATCGCACGCCATTCCGTTGGAGAAGCTGTCAAAGGCGCCGCCGCGAATGGTGTAGATGGAAGCGGCGCTGCCCGCGGCGATGGGTAAGCCTTGGCTATCCACCCCGGTGTCGCGCCGGTCGTCGGTCCATTCGGCCAGGTTTCCACTGAGATCGAAAACCTGGTCGTTGCTGCTGCTTGGGTCGAGATCTCCGACGGTGGCGCAGCTGGCAAGCGAGCCGCATGCGACGGCGCCGCCGAGGTTCTTGTCCGAGCCATTGCAGGCCGTGGCGCTGTACGCACACGCATAGGGATAGGCACCGTTGGCGCAACTTTGGCCTGCCTGACAGGCGAAGCCCCACTCGTCGCTGCCGATGCCGCCAACCGAGCGCACCACCCGGCATAAGCGCATGCCCGCGGCCCGGCATGCGACGTCAGCTTGATTCCAGGTCAGCGAACTCCACGGCAGCACTTGGGCGCCGCCGGCGTTGAGCGCGCGCGAACAGGCGCGCGTGGCGGACGCGCCTTCCGCGGTCGCACTGGCGTCCACGCGACTGGCCTCGTATTTGTAGATGTAGTAGCCGCCTTCGGGCGCGCCGGTCGCGCCGACGTGTACGATGGCGTCGCGCACGCCGAGGCAATCATGACCACTGCATTGAGCGAGCCCAGGCGGATTGTCCCAGGATTCGTCGACCAGCCCGTCGCAGTCGTTGTCGATGCCGTCGCAAATCTCGTCGGTCGGCGTCGCGGCCGCCGGTACGCCGGTGAAGTCGCAAACCGCAGGCAAGGTCTTGTCGGACTGACACCGTATCGTGCCCTTGCGCTGACACGCGCCCAGCGCGGTGCTCGCAGGATCCGTGCAGGTCGTCCCCAGCGTCTTGGCGTAGGGATCGTCGACGACTCCGTTGCAATCGTTGTCGAGGCCGTCGCACCAGGTTTCCTGGGCGATGACCTGATTGGGCGCCGTGAGCTGCACGGTGGCAGGATAGTTGCAAACCCACATCGGCGCCGTGCCCGTCGCGGCCCCAGTCGGAACCTGGCAGACAGGATAGCTCGCGCTCGATTCCCAGCCGGGGTGCTTCGAGCCGCCCGGCCCCTTGCCGCATTCGCCGACTTGCGAGCAGAAGTTGGTGGCGGGATAGACGAGCCCGGGATCGTCGTTGTCGATGAGGCCGTTGCAGTCGTTGTCCTTGCCGTCGCACACCTCGGGACCGTCGGGCGTGCACTGGTATTCGCAGCCATTGGCGGGGTTACCGTCCTTGTCCACCCAGCCTACGGCGCACGCGCCTTCGTGTTGCTTGGGATCGAGAACGCACACCCCCTTCACGCACGCCGCGAAGGCGTGAGCGAAGCTGCACTTGTTGCCGCAGCCGCCGCAATTGTTGGGATCCGTGTCGGTGTCGAAGCCGTTGTCGACCACCCCATCGCAATCGTTGTCCTTGCCGTCGCAGACCTCCACCGTCGGCGTGACCATTCCGGCGCACACCAGGCTGCCACTAGTGCACACGTAGGCGCCAATCGTGCACACCCCCTTGCATGTCCCGGTGCTGAGGTCGCAGCCGGACACCCCAGGCGCGTAGCAGGCCTTTCCCAGATTGGGGTCGCTCTCGTCGATCAGGCCGTTGCAATTGTTGTCCTTGCCGTCGCAGATCTCAATCGACGGTGGCCCCGCCCCCACGCACACGAGCTGGCCCGCGATGCAGGTCGTGGTGCCGGCCTGGCACGATCCCGCCGCGCTGCTGTAGCAGGTGCGGTCGGCCGGCGTGTACACGAGTCCTGGATCCTCGCCATCGACAAGACCGTTGCAGTCGTTGTCGATCCCGTCGCAGACCTCGGTCGGATTCGCGCTGGGCGTGCAGGCGTACTCGCAACCGTCGGCAGCCTGCTTGTCCGCGTCCCAGTAGCCGGTCTTGCAGGTGAAACCGCAGGTTCCATTCGTGCAGAAGGATGTCGCATTGGAGGCGCTGCACACCACGCCGCAGGCGCCGCAGTTCGCCGGATCGCTTTGCAGGTTGAAGCCATTGTCGATCACACCGTCGCAATCGTTGTCCGCCCCATCGCAAATCTCGACGCCCCCGTTGGTCAACATGCATTCGCAGCCGTCGCCGAACTTCTTGTCCACGTCGACATAACCCGCAAGGCACGCGGCAATCACGCACTGTCCTTGAACGCAGGCCGGGGTGGCGTGCGAAGCGCTGCACAGGTTGCCGCAAGCGCCGCAGTTGCGCGGATCGGTCTCTAGGTCGAATCCGTTGTCGACGACGCCGTCGCAGTCGTCGTCGAGGCCGTTGCAAATCTCCGGCGATGGCGTGCAACCCGGCAACCCCTCGAAGACCATCCCAGCCTCGCCGCCTCCGAATCGAGCGTCCAGGTTGATGACGATGCCCGAATCGCCACGCGTCGTACCGTTGTCGACGGGCAGCACCACCTGCGTAGAGCGTTGCGCGCAGGCGACCCACAAAAAGCCGGTCGCCAGAACCAACACGCGCCGCGCACGTCCGAGACATTCAAACCCAGAACCTATCATGGCCATGATCAGTGTAACCCGAGGTAGCCCTCCCGTAAAATGCACAGCCTTCTCGGCGGATTCCGCCTAATCCTGCAGTGCGGGTTAGCTACGCGGCGTTTGCGGGCTGACGGACTCTTCGCTGGGCTGTGTCGGCTTGTCGCATGCACCCATCGCCTGCCGGCGCTTGTCCTCGAACCGCGCCGCCTCGGCCGCGCGCAGCAGGGCGTCGAACGTCGTTCCCTGGTACGGGAAACTGGCGGTCCCAAAGCTCAGCCCGAAGAGAAAGGGCGCCCGCATGCTGAGAATGCCCACCTTCTCGCGCAGCCTCTGCAGCAGAAAGGCGCAGGACAATTGCGCCATGTCAGGCAGGATCACGGCGAATTCGTCGGCCTCGATGCGGCAACAGACGTCGTGGGCCCGCACCGACTTCTCCAGAAACTCGGCGACCCAGCGCAGAACCAGGTCGCCCTCGCCCGGCCCATGGATCTTGTTGATGAGATGGAACTCGTTCACGTCGAGGATGAGCAAGGTGAACGGGCGGGCCGAGGCTCGCCGCGCCCGGCTCAGTTCCGAGCCCAAACGTTCGGCGAAGTAGCGCCGATTCCACAGCCCGGTCAACCCGTCCCGGTAGGTCAGGGCGCGAAGATCCTGAAGCTTGGCGATTTCGCGCCTCAAGCTCTCGTTTTCACGCTGCAATGTTGCGAGGTCGGACTGCTGATCCATCGCCCAAGAAGCCCGGCGGCTTTCCAGATTCGAGCTTCTAGCAAAAACCGTCGGTGAAGCCAACTTGTGTCCGTATAATTCGCCAGCCCATGCAGACCCAACGTGCTGTCCTTTTCGATCTCGATGGAACCTTGGTTGACACGGAGCGCGAAAACGTAGAATCCGTCGTCCTTGCCGCCCGGCGCTGGAACGTCGAACTTGGCCCCGAGCTGCGCCAGTTCATCGTCGGACATTCGTGGAACGAAATCCACGCCAAGATCCGGCGCGACCATGGCCTCGACGTGGAGAAAGACGTCCTCATCGCCGCCGCCGTGGAGGAGAAACGCACGCTCTTCGCGCAACAAGGCTACCAGGCGCTGCCGGGCGCAACGGATCTGGTGAAACGGCTGCACGGGCGCGCCGCGCTTGCCGTGGTCTCTGGATCGAGCCGCGTCGAGGTGCGCGAGACCATCGCCGGCATCCAGCTTGGCGCGTATTTTCAACTCCTCCTCGGCGCGGAGGACTACGGACATGGCAAGCCCCACCCCGAGTCGTACCAGAGCGCCATGCGCCTGCTCGCAGTCGCGCCTCGGGCCTGCATCGTCATCGAGGACGCCGAGCCCGGTATCCAGGCGGGCAAGGCCGCTGGCGCGCGCGTGGTCGCGGTCAGGCAGGCCAACTTCCTCGGCCACGACCAATCCGCCGCCGACGTCATCGTCGACACCCTGGCCGACGTCAGCGACAAATTGCTCGAAAGTTTGTGGAAGGAATGACGAGGCACGACCATGGCAACCATGGCAACCATGGATCGACAAACGGATAGGCGTCCCCCGTCCCCTGCCCTTGTGCTCGTCGAGCGGGAAGGATCCACGGCGTGGCTGACCTTGAACCGCCCGCACGCCGCCAATGCCTTGTCGCGAGAGCTTGTCGCATCCCTGCGCGCCGAGCTGGCCGCGCTCGCTTCCCAGCCCGATCTCGCCGCGGTGGTCATCGCGGGCGCGGGCGGCAAGGCGTTTTGCGCCGGCGCCGATTTGAAAGAACGGCTGGGCATGACTCTCGATGAAACCCGCGCCTTTCTCGACGAACTCGGCGCCCTGCTTGGAGCGATTGCGGACTTTCCCCGTCCGGTTATCGCCGCCATCGCTGGCGTGGCCCTGGGCGGTGGCCTGGAAATCGCCCTGGCCTGCGACATGCGCCTGGCCGACGAAACCGCCAGCCTCGGCCTTTCCGAGGTGCGCCTGGGCATCATTCCAGGCGCGGGAGGCACGCAGCGGCTGGCCAGACTGTGCGGAATCGCGACCGCCAAGGAACTCGTGCTTGGCGGCCGCCGCGTCGACGCCACGACGGCGCTGCGTCTGAGACTGGTATCGCAGGTCGTGCCACCGACAGAACTACGCGCGGCCGTGGCTTCGCTATGCGCCGACCTGTCGGCGGCCGGCCCGCTGGCCCTGGCGCAAGCCAAGCACGCCATCGACGCGGGCTTCGGCAAGCCCCTGGACGAAGGTTTGGCCATCGAACGTCGATGCTACGAGGTGGTACTCGCCAGCGATGATCGCAACGAAGGCCTGCGCGCCTTCGCGGAGAAACGTCCGCCGTCCTATCGGGGGAAATAGCCTACCCCGTCGAGGGATCGGACGGTGTCCGGAAAAGGATGCAGAACCGTCACGATTCAGCCCAGGATCCTCGACTACATTGGGGTGCTCGATTTTCACCCCCAACAAGGCGGTCCAGATGTTTCCAGAGAAAAGCCTTGCGCAACAGCACATCCCATCGCTCAAGCCCCGACGAAGTGACCAGCGCGGGGCCAATGCGAGCTGTCTTGCCGTGCTGGAGGGCGACTTCGACCGGGTGGGCGTGCGATGCCAAGATTCGCGCATCGACGAGGGCCCGACTTTGGTGGAAAGCTTGATAACCGCTCGGCCCGAGACAGACCCGCGCGCGACGTTCGTGGACGCACGCAACGGGACCATCGAGAGCGCGCTCGACGACATCGACACAACTCCAAGGAGAATCGTCCCCGGGCGGACCGACGAGGATCCGCGAGCACAGCGGTCGCGTCGATTGCTCTTCACGGCCCTGGTGGTCGGATCGGCAATCGCCCTCGGTGCTTCGGGGGCGTGGCTGCTTCCTGTGGGCGGACACCACCGCACGCTTCGTGCCGCAAGCGCCGCCAACCTTTCGACTCGCGTGACCACGACGGCGATCTCGGCGCTGCCGGAGTCTCGTCCGGCGCCGGAGCCGATCCCGGCCGCGCCCGCCGCGCTGGATGAAACTGCGGCCACCGAGCATGTGGAGAACTCCGACATGGGCGAACGGCCGCCCGAACCGGCGACTGTCGTAGACAAACCCAAGAAGAGCGGTGGGTCGCAACGGGCATGGACGAAGAAGCATCACGCCGATGTCGCCCAAGCCGCGCACCAAAGAGCGCGGGGATCCCAAATACCCAGACCACGCGCCGGCAGACTGTCGCTGGACGAGTTCTGAGTGTCGTGAGACTGTCGTCTGAAAGTCAATAGGACGTCAAAGGATTCCCACGAAACCGATGGAGCTGCTTCCAAGATCGCCTTGCAAGGGGCCCGGTATCCGGAGAAGCTAGCGAAGCTGACTGGCCGCTGACCCGGCTCAAAGAGCCAGCACGCATGTTCAACACGCCCACCACTGCTACCTCTCGTGTGATTCTTGGCCTGATTGCCGCCGGGCTGGCACTTCTCCCGGCCCACACGTCGGCCCTTGCCGCCGACGGGCGACCTGACTTTGCCGGCAAACTTCCCGCGCACGTCGGCGAATGGAAAAAGCCGGCCAAGCCGGTGCTCTACGACCGCAAGACTCTCTACGACTACATCGACGGCGGGGCCGAACTGTACTTGGCCTTCGGCTTCGTGGGCGCCGTCACCTTGGAATACACCGCGGGCAGGGACGATGAAATCAAGGTCGACATCTTCGACATGGGCAGCCCGCGCGGCGCCTTCGGCGCGTTCGCGCACGGCCGCGAGTCCATCGCAGCCGAGGTTGGGCAGGGCTCGGACTATGGAGGTGGGCTCCTGACCTTCTGGAAGCACCGCTGGTTTGTCTCGGTGCTGGGCTACCCGGAGACCAATGCCAAGCGCAAGGCGGTCTATGAGCTGGCACGCGCGATCGCCGCGCTTATTCCCGAGACCGGCTCGCCGCCGACCATCCTTGGCGCGCTACCCAAGCCGGGGCTGGTCGAGGCCAGCGTGCGAACCTTCCATCACCACCTCTTGCAGAACGACTACGTCACCCTTTCCCACGACAATCCGCTCGGCATCGGCGAACGGACAGAGGCCGTGCTGGCCCGCTACGTGCGCCAGGGCGAGCGGCACGTGCTGATGCTGGTGGACTACCCAAGCGAAGCCGACGCAAAGAACGGGCAGCTCGGCCTCACGGCAAGCGTGCTCGGCAACGCGGCGGTGGCGAAGAAGGGCGACGGTTGGGTCGGGGTGAAGAGAAGCGGAAGGCGGCTCGTCATTGCCCTCGATGCGCCGTCCAGGCAGGTTGTCGACCAAGTGCTCTCGGAGGTGCCATGAAACCCCAGAACGGACTCACGCGCAGGCAGTTCAACCTCTCACTTGCCGCGCTCGGCGGGGCGGCGCTTCTCCCGCGTCGAGTCCTGGCCGCTGGGGCGACCGCCGCCAAGACGAAGGTGATCCTCGTGCGCGACGCTGCCGTCCTCGATGAGAAGGGCAAGCCGAAGCAGGATGTTGTCCTCAAAATGCTCGACGACGCCGTGGCCGCGCTCACCGGTAAGAAGGGGCTCGACGGTTGGAAGACGATCCTCAAGCCCAGCGACGTGGTCGGAATCAAAACCAACCGCTGGAATTATCTCCCCACGACCGAGGCCGTGGAGTTGGCGCTCAAGCAGCGCGTGCTGGACGTTGGGGTCAAGGCGCAGGACGTCGCCATCGACGACCACGGCGTCCTCGACAATCCCGTCTTTCAGCGAGCCACGGCCTTGATCAATGCTCGGCCCATGCGCGCGCACCATTGGGCCGGCGTGGGCTCGCTCACCAAGAACTACATCATGTTTTCGCCCAATCCCTCGTCCTGGCACGACGACTCGTGCGCCGACTTGGCCGGGGTCTGGAGCCTGCCGATTGTGAAAGGCAAGACACGCCTGAACGTGCTGGTGATGCTCACACCGCAGTTCCATGGCGTGGGACCGCACAACTTCAATCCCAAGTACGTCTGGACCTACAACGGCCTCATCGTCGGCTTCGACCCGGTGGCGTGCGACTCGGTCGGTCTGCGCATCATCGAGGCCAAGCGCCGGGCGTTCTTTGGCGAGGAGCGTCCGCTGGCACCGCCAGCCAAGCACATCGCTCTGGCGGACACGCGGCACCACTTGGGAACCGCGGATCCGTCGAAAATCGAGGTCGTGCGCATCGGCAGCGACATGGATTCGTTGATCTAGGATGGGGAAAGTCGCCTACCTCGTCGCAGGATCGGGCAAGTCGAGTTGGAACGATCCACCGTCGCCCGAAGTGGTTTCCGCCAACGGAATCGTGGGGTCGAGGCAGTAGGGCCAACTCGCGTCACAGAGCACCTGTAGCGGGGTATCCACCAGACCCGTCCCCGTCCCACCTTGGACCCTCACGACCGCGCTCCAGCTCATCGAGCGTTGCACCTTCTGCGTGACGGTGAATTCACTGGCCTGCAGGGGGCCGGGGCCAACGAAGGTGCGGGCCCATCCGCTGCCCGCCGGAGGTACCGCCTGGATGACATAGGGCCGCCAAGGGCTAACTCCCAGGGAGAAACTGCCATCCGAATTTGCGGTGACACCACGAGGTGCCTCGGGTGAATCCGCGCTCTTGTCGTAGGCGACGACCACGACCTGGGTCCAATCCGGCGCGCCCTTGTCATCGCCGACGAGTCGGCCATCGATCTGAGCCTGCGGCCACAGTTGCACCGTTTGGTTGGTGGTCCCCGCGCCAACCCGCAGGGTCAGCGTCGTGGTCGCCGCCTGCGGCCCCAGCGTTGCAGGCATCAGCAAGAGGTCGTAGGCAGAGTTGGCGGGCAGGCTGGAAAAGGTAGCCACGCCGCTGCTCGACGTCGTGCCCTGAACTTGTACATTGCCAGCCGCGACCTGGGTGGTCACGCCGTCGCTGCTGGGGCTGATGGTCAGCGTTCCGACCCGACTTTGCTCCGCGGACGTCAAGCGAACGCTTGCGCCAGACAGCGCGGCACCACCAGAATCGATCACGGTCAAGTTGACCGATGCGGTTGTCGGAAGATCCCACTCGAAACCAAGCGTCGCATCCGTGTTGAGAGGAATCGCCGTGGGCGCTTGGGCTTGTGAAAGCCCAGCCCCGGACGGAGGAGAAACCGACAGCCAATAGCTGCCAGGCTGTACGTGTAGCTGATAGTTTCCCTGATCGTCACTGCTTCCGACGGACGAGAAGATGAGATGCGGCTGCACTGCCGCCATGGGATCCTGGTTGGTCAACACCACGCGCGCATCCGCAACCGCCTTGCCGCCGGCCGAGAGGATTGCGCCCGTGACCGTCAACCCTCCAGCTATGTTGAACAACTTGTTGTTGATGTCGACCGTGGTCAGGCTCGGAAAAAGCTGTGGCGCCGTGGCCGCGATGGACCCTCCCCCGGTGCCATCGAGAGGAACCACCAGAACGTCATAGTGCAGATTGTTCCCGCTGCTGTCGACAGCGATAAGGGGGGTGTTGAAGGGAGAGTTCTGATCCGCCATTCCCTCGGCGACCAGCTCGGCGACCGGTGGGGCAGCCTGCCCGTTGCTGGTGGCATTCTTGATGTTGTTGATTCGCACATAGGAAACCACATCGTTGCCGCCAACGCTGGGCTGGACGCTGACCGTTGCTCCGTTGAAAAGAACCACGGGGATGTCGGCAAAAGGCGGGGTGCTATGGAGCCATATGGATCCCTCCTGCACGGGAATACTGCTGCTTGGAGGAGGAGCGGCTCGCACCCAAACGTAGCTGTCGAATGGGTCGTTGGCACTTAGCGGATAGGCTCTGACTTTGACCGCGTTGGGCTGGTTGCAGACGTGGTTCACGTCCGTGGCCGTGAACTGGTAGTCGCCCGCGTTGGCGATGGGAAAGGCCACCTCGGCGGTATCCTGCTGTCCTAGCCCCGCTGGCGGTAGCGGCAGGCCGTTGCATGTGCCTTGCCAGGTCCAGTTCGGAGCCCCGCCCTCCCCACCCGACAAGACCGTGGCACGCAGGACAACTTGCACGTAGGGTCCGGCCACTAGGCGGCCGAGCCAGTCCTTGGTGGGAACGACCGCGTCGATCTCGGCTTTACATGTCGGCAGAAGATCGGGCGGGCCGTCCGCAGGTCTGATATCAGGTCCAAGCGTATCGGCCGGACTCGTATCGCGGGTGGCATCGGAAAGACCTGCGTCGGGCGAAATGCTACCAGCGTCCCGATTGCCCCCGGTTCCCATGATCCCACCCATTCCTGCCATTCCACCAATTCCTGTTGTTCCACCCAGT
>Ga0224559_1000346_pt1 | contig 32237 bp, 25 predicted proteins | sample 714S33034metaG_FD_180676 | JGI IMG/M metagenome (GOLD analysis project Ga0224559, IMG submission 180676) | Peat soil microbial communities from Stordalen Mire, Sweden - 717 S3 30-34 | ecosystem: Environmental > Terrestrial > Soil > Wetlands > Peat | place: Sweden: Norrbotten County, Stordalen... | reverse complement strand
AGCAGCAGGAGGCTTTACATTTGCCCAAGACCCGGAAGCGGCAAAATATAGCGGCATGCCGCAAGCGGCAATCAGCACCGGTTGTGTGGAATGGGTGCTGACCTGCAAAGGTATTGCGGAAGAAATCACGGCTATCGCGCGTGCCCACGGTTTAATCAACCGAACAGCCAAGCAGGAAAATGCCCCGGCCACGATGAAGGGGCTGTTGCAAATGGTCTACAAGAGTTGCAAGATTGATTTCTCCGGATACAAGGAAGCAACCTTGTCACGCCGCGTTGAACGCCGCATGGCAGCCAACCGGCTGAATAATCTCGCCGCTTATTTTGACTTTTGCAGTAAAAATCCGGATGAGCTGAACAAGCTCAGCAAGGATATTTTGATTTCCGTGACGGCTTTTTTCCGTGATCGTAATAGTTTTGAGGGGCTGCGCAAAACGTTGGCGGGAATTATTGCCGAAAAGCAGCCGGGAGATGAAATTCGCATTTGGGTTCCGGCTTGCGCGACGGGTGAAGAAGCTTATTCGATCGGTATTTTGCTTTCAGATTTGCTTGGCGCAAAGATGAATGATTATCGCATTCAAATCTTTGCCACAGACATCGACATGGATGCAATGGCGGTCGCCCGGAAGGGTATTTACACAGACAGTTCGCTGGCGGAAGTGAGTGCAGATACGATCACGCGCTACTTCAGTAAAAAAGCGGAACACTATGAAATTGCACGAACGATTCGTGATATGGTGGTTTTTGCCCGGCAAGACTTGGTGCTCGACCCGCCATTTTTGCGGCTGGACTTAGTTAGTTGTCGAAACCTGCTGATCTATTTCCAACCGCTGCTGCAAACTCGGGTGCTATCCATTTTTCACTTCGCGCTGAGGCCATCGGCATATTTGTTTCTAGGGAAATCCGAAAGCATCGTGCATCAGGAAAATCTGTTCCTGCCTGTCAGCAAAGAGGCGCGCATATTTCAACGGGTCGCCTCGAAGGACCAGATGATCCCCATTCCCCTGTACTCTAGTCAGGACGCGGGGGTTAAAACCCCTATTACCATTGCTGAACGGACACCGAGAAAACAAGAGAGCAAGTTACAAAAAGCACTCTCCGAGATTTTTGCACCGCCCAGCGTGCTGATCAACAAAGCCATGGATGTCGTCGAGGTACATGGAGATATGCAGAACTACTTGCATTTCCCATCCGGTAAATTGGAGATGAATTTATCGCAACTGTTGCGCCGCGAATGGCGCACAGAAGTGCAAACTCTAGTACACCATGCAGAACTCAAGCATACAACGGCGATAGGACGGATACGGCCTGTCAAGAACAGGGCTGGCCACAGTGTCCAAATCGAGGTACACCCGGTTTCATCGCGTGATGATCAAAAACTTTTTTTGATCAGTTTCATCTCGCTCACCACACAAACCGGAGACACGCATGTCGCGGATCAGCCGCAGGTCAACAACAGTGAGCTTGAGGACGAACTGATTGCTACCCGGGAGCATTTGCAAACCGTTATTGAAGAACTGGAAACCTCCAATGAGGAATTGCAGGCGTTGAACGAAGAAATGCAGGCTGCCAATGAAGAGTTGCAGTCGTCTAACGAGGAACTGGAAGCATCGAATGAAGAGCTCCAATCCACGAATGAGGAATTAACCACCGTCAATGAGGAATTGATGGTCAAAGGAAGTGAGCTCACTTTGGTAAATACCGAATTAGAAAATCTGCAAAATTGCACCGGATTTTCACTCGTTCTGCTGGATCAGGAATTACGTTTGATACGCTACAATAAAGAGGCGGCCAGTTTGTTCGGCTTTAGTGTACACACCCTCGGCAAGTCTATAGTCAGCCTTGCGCTCCCTGTAGCCGAAGTGATGGAAACGGCGAAGCTGGCGATGTCAGACGGCATCAAGCGCCAACAGCAAATCAGCTTTGGCGGAAAACATTACAACGTGCTGAGTTTCCCTTATACCTCGAAGGATTTAACGCTGGGTGGAGTGATCGTCACCTTCATTGATGAAACCGAATTGATTACTGCCCAACGTGACATATTGTCGAGTCAGGAACGCTTGGTCGCGGTGATGCAAAACTCGCCTATGCACATCAGCATCAAAGACCCCGCAGGCCGGTATCAGTTCGTTAATACAGCCTTTGAAAACTTGTTTGATCTTGAACAAGGTAATCTTGTTGGAAAAACTGACACTCAGATATTTCCTGAATCTATTGCGGCGCTTTTTGAAAAACTGCACTTTGATGTGTTACATAAAAAAACGCGCGTGGAAGCGGAAGAACGCATCCTCATAGGCGATAAACCGCATTGGCTTTCGTTTATTTGCTACCCGATCAACGATGAACTCGGTTCAATCAGGGCAGTCTGCAGCCAAGCGACTATCATAACCGAACGCAGAGAATTGGATGAGCAGAAGAAGTTGACCGCCAAATTTTTTGACGCAGCCAACGAGGGAATTGTTATTACCGATAACCTTCAAAAAATCATCAAGATCAACCCTGCTTTTACCAAAGTTACCGGATATGCAGATTCTGAGGTCATCGGGCTGACTCCCAGTCTTCTCAGTTCAGGCAAGCAGGATGCCAAGTTTTTTGAAGTCATGTGGAAGGATATCAATACACACGGCTGGTGGCAGGGTGAGTTATGGAACCGCCATAAGAATGGCAGCAATTATTTGGAATGGCTAACGATCAATACTGTCCGGGATGAACGGGGTGACGTGAGCAACTACATCGGTATATTTTCCGATATCACGTTGATAAAAGCTTCGCAGCAAAAACTTGAATACATGGTTGCTCATGACGAGCTGACTAATTTGCCCAATCGAAATGAACTTAAAGGGCGTATGGCACAAGCTTTTGCTCGGGCAAAGAGGCATGGCGGGATTTTTGCACTGATGTTTCTCGATCTCGATAACTTCAAAAATATCAATGACAATCTGGGCCATGATTCCGGTGATTTACTTCTTCAAGAGGCTGCCGAAAGATTGAATTTGTGCGTCCGCGGCGAAGATACCGTTGCACGTATCGGCGGCGATGAATTTAATGTGCTATTGGAAGGTGTTACTGAAACTCAAATAGCCAACACTGCGCAGCGTATTTTAGAAATACTTTCCCGACCTTATCTGATAAAAGATCAACAGGTATTTGTTTCAGCCAGTATCGGTATTGCGGTTTATCCAAAAGATGCCGAGGATTTGGAAACGCTGACCAATAATGCCGACTCTGCCATGTATTTGGCCAAAGACAATGGCAAAAACAGCTACCAATTCTTTACCTCTGACCTTAAGGAAAAAATAAGCCATCGCATTGATCTGGAAAATGCGCTGCGCAGAGCTATCGAGTCTAATGAACTAAAACTGGTATTTCAGCCGGAATTCGATTTACAGACTGGCGAAATGGTTGGAGCAGAAGCGCTACTACGATGGAATAGCCATTTATTTGGATCAGTCGGGCCGGATGAGTTCATTCCGATTGCCGAGGAATCAGATCTTATTCTGGATATCGGTGAATGGGTGATTGAGCATGCTGCAGAGCAATTGAGCCAATGGCGCAAGAAAGGCAAAGTGTTGCCGGGAACCCTGTTTGTGAATGTTGCTTCACGACAGCTATTGCGCCAGCCTTTGTTGGCAATCATCACCCGCCAATTGCAACGATACCGTTTACCCTCCAGCTCTCTCGGCATCGAAATTACCGAGCGAACTTTGATGAACAGCAGTGAGGAAATAATCCGAAAATTGCACCAAATTGAATTGGAAGATATTCCCATTGCAATCGACGATTTCGGCACGGGCTACTCTTCGTTGTCGTATCTTAAAACGTTTCCGATTTCATACCTCAAAATCCCGAACCAGTTTGTTGAGGGAATAACTGTTGATGAAAGTGACAAAGGTATCGCAACAGCTATTCACAGCGTGAGTGTTGCGCTTGAATTGCATACTATCGCCGAAGGAATCGAAACGCCAGAACAACTTCACGTGCTACGTGAAATAGGTTGCCATAGAGGACAAGGATATTTACTTGGAAGACCTGTTGATGCCGAAACATTTGTTGATCTGTATCTAACAACCGGAGGCGTACGGGGCCAATAAAACTACTCGGCTGACAAATGGCGACTTAAAGCACTGGCGACTTGCTGTTTATTCAATGTAATCAAGAGTTATAGCTGCACCCTTTCGTACAGTGTGGGCGGGCTGGTTGGTTGTATTTCAGAACAGACAGGGCGACACGTTCTGCCTTGCCCTCTTTCACTGTTGATATTATCCTGAGCACCCACTCGTCCAATGGATTACGTAGAGCACATAGCTTATAAAAACCAACATCCTCACGCATGAATTGCTCCACAAGATTGATGCCTAACCGATGGCGCTGTGTTGCCGATCCGGCATCTCAACGGCTACAAGATTTCCAATCCGACCATACTCGCTCACATCATCAAAAACAAACAACTGAGTTGAGTAGCTTGAAAGAAAGCCTGTAGTAACTTATGAAAGTTTGAATGACTGGTTTCGGGTAATCCATTCGCAGTATCGAATGTTTCCAAGGTGTTGCGGGCTTTAAGTAGACACTAACTCTTCTGTCCACTATACCTCCGAGACCAACTTTCCCCCTAATAAGGAAGAAGCAAGCGCATCCCCGCAGCGAGACTGAGGGATCACAAGTTCAATTTGCGCAATCGTTCAACGGCATCTCTGAGTACAGAGTCTTCTTTGGCAAAACAAAAACGAATAAGGCCCTCACCTTCGCTCCCCTGATAAAACGCGCTTCCTGGAATGCTGGCGATACCTGTTCGCTCAAGCAATCCCAACGCGGCGGCCTTAGCATTCGGATAGTCCAGATGTGCAATATTAGCCAGGACATAATATGCCCCTTGCGGTATTAGCGGAGTCAGCCCGACAGCTTCCAGGCCATCACATAATATGTCTCGTTTGCGCTGGTAGGCATTTCTTAATTCTTGAAAATATTCCGGCGCAGCTTTCAATCCTGCTGTAACGCCATGCTGTAATGGGGCTGGAGCGCAGACATACAAAAGATCGTTAACCAGATTAATTGAGTTTGCCAAGGAAGCCTTGGCCACGGCATATCCCACCCGCCAACCGGTGATACTGAAGGTTTTTGAAAAGCCCATGATACTGACTGTACGTTCAGACAATTCGCCGACCGATGCAGGCGAAATATGTTTATGCCCATCGTAGGTAATATATTCGTAGATCTCATCGGAGATAACCAGCAGGTTATGTTCTTTGGCTACACGATCAACAATGGAAAGTTCATTCTTACTGAAAATTTTCCCGCTGGGATTAGAAGGTGTACAAAACACCAGTGCCCGAGTGTTGGGCCGTATGGCAGCACGCAAAGATTCTTCGTTCAAGCTAAACTCGGGAGCCTTTAATGTAACATATTGAGGTTCAAGAGCGCTTAATAAAATCGTATTAAGGTGGTAACCATAATATGGTTCCAAAAGTAAAACACCATCCCCCGGATTAAGAAACGCAGTCAAGGTTGCAGCAAATGCACCCGTTGTTCCGCTGCTGATTATTATTTCCTTTTCAGGGTCAACATTGAGCGCATTATCTCTTTGCAATTTTTCTGCAATCGCTATGCGCAAAGCCAGGATGCCTTCGGATGGCGTATAAGTATTATGTCCCCCAAGGATTGCTTTTATTGCACCTTCCCTGACCAATGGGGGTGTTGGCAGATCACCGATTCCTTGCCCCAGATTAATCCCTCCGATTCTTTCGCAATGGCGCGTCATGAGTCGAATATCGGAGGGCTGCAATCCGGCAATTCGATTTGAAGTTTGGAAAGTCATTTTATGAATTTCAAATGGTTTGAAGCGATTTATCCTTATGGCTTTGTCACCAAAACCGCATTTCTCACATTTACTTTATTAGGGATGAGCTTCAACTCAAAAAAAGTATCGGCAATCTTTTGTTGGTCATCCAGCACCTTCTCATCAATCGGCTTGTAGATATGCGCATAGTGTTTTAGGCCAGTCTCGATAATGTCGGCAGGCAACCCTTGAATCGGTGACAATTGCGCTGCGGCTTCTTTGGTATTAGTGCGTATCCATTGCCCCTCTTTGCTTACTTCTTCCAGTACGATCTTTAAAACATCCTGATTTTTTTCAGCATATGAACGTGCGCCTAAAAAGAATTGGTGACGATTAACGATACCAGTTGCACTAATCAATTGACGTGCGCCAACTTGTTTTTGAGTTGCGGCATTGAACGGATCCCAAACCGCCCAGGCATCGACGGCTCCGCGCTCAAAGGCAGCTCGGGCATCTGCCGGAGCCAAATACACTGGTTCGATATCGGTGTAATTCAATCCGGCTTTTTTAAGTGCGCTAACCACCAGCCAATGAACATCCGAGCCCTTATTAAAGGCGACTTTCTTGCCTTTTAAATCAGCCACACTTTTTACAGGTGAATCTTTGGGAACCAAAATGCCTTCGGCTTCGGGCGTGGGCAATTCGTAAGCTACATAAACAAAATTTGCGCCCGCAGCCAATGCAAATACCGGTGGCGCCTCACCCACATATCCAAAGTCAATCGAACCCACATTCAGGCCCTCCAGCAATTGCGGACCTGCGGCGAATTCGCTCCACTGAACTTCAATTCCCAACGGCTTCAAACGCTTTTCCAGCGAGCCGTGTGCTTTGAGCAAGGTCAACGCTGCGGCAGCCTTTTGATATCCAATGCGCAACGGCGCTTTTGTTTCTGCCATTGTCACACTGGAAAACGTAAAAAGCAGAGTTCCGATGGCTAAAGTTGCCAGGCGTCCCAGAGTCATTCGTTTCACTCGATTGAAATAATTTACTAAGTTCATAATTGTCCGCCTTAAGTTAAAGTTAATGAATACATAATTTAAAATCTGTCCCAGATTTAGGCTGCAAGTAAGGTATCTTCCAAAATCATATCTGAGGCTTTTTCCGCGATCATCACAACCGGCGCGTGGGTATTGCCCGATGTCAGCGTCGGCATGATCGAACAGTCAACCACTCTTAGTCCTGTTACCCCGTGTACACGCAATCGATTATCGACAACCGACATGGAATCAGAACCCATCTTGCAAGTTCCGACGGGATGAAAGATTGTTGCTCCGTATTGCCGGGCGAATTCGAGTAAATCTGCGTCTGTGTTCACCGTAGCGCCGGGGCGATATTCTTCACTTAGCAAAAATTGCAGCGCAGGTGCGGCAGCGAGTTTGCGCGCGAACTTGATTCCTGCCACAGCGCATTGTTTATCGGTTTCGGTCGTCAAGTAATTCGCCTGAATTGCGGGTGGCTGCATAGGGTCTGTTGATTTAATATTGACCGTGCCACGTGATTCGGGGCGCAGTTGGCATACAGAGAAAGTGCAACCTGACCACGGATGTGGTGCTCCGCCTGCTGCGTCGGCAGACAGCGTTGCAAAATGAAACTGAATGTCGGGCGTCGTTGATTCCGGCAGCACGCGTGTAAACAGTCCGCCTTGGTTGATGCCGATGGCGAGCGGCCCACGCCGTCCGAAGATATATTTAAGCCCCATGCGTAGCTTGCCTGTTACGGTACGTAATTCGTCGTTGGTGGTAATCGGTTTGCGCACCTTATACATGAGACGCAACTGTAAATGATCCTGAAGATTTTCACCCACGCCGGGCAAATCTTTTATCACCGGGATATCCTGAGATTGTAAAAATGAGGCTCGGCCAATGCCGCTCAACTGCAATAACTGTGGACTTTGAATCGCTCCGGCAGAAAGAATGACTTCACGCGCGGCATGTGCTTCCCGATTGATGCCATCCTTCAAATATCGAACACCGCTGATGTGAGTTCCATTGGAAATCAGACCGGTGGCATGAGCGTTGGTTTCTATACGCAGATTGCGTCGCCGTTTTACCGGGCGCAGATAAGCAACTGAGGTGCTGCAACGCCAACCGCGTCGCGTAAATAATTGGTAATAGCCGACACCCTCCTGCTTTGGGCCATTGAAATCGTCGTTCCGAGGAACCCCAAGTTCTTCCCCTGCCCGGATAATCCCTTCCATCAACTCATGCTTCTCTCCGATATCGGAACACCAAAGCGGACCATCTGCACCGTGATATTCGGAAGCGCCACGTGAATTGTGTTCCGATTTGATGAAATAGGGCAGCACGCTTTTCCAACCCCAACCGGTGTTGCCTTGCGTCTGCCAATGATCATAATCTTCGGCTTGTCCTCGCACATAGATCAGCCCGTTGATTGAACCCGATCCGCCAAGGCAACGTCCTCGTGGCCAATATATCTCGCGCTGATTCAGTCCGGGTTCCGGCTCGGTATTGAACATCCAATTGTAGCCGGGGTTAAACATGGTTTTGCCGTAACCGATGGGTATATGTATCCAAGGGTAGTTATCGTTGGGACCCGCTTCCAAGAGTAGTACGGAATATTTACCATTTTCCGAAAGTCGATTCGCCAACACGCAACCTGCCGAGCCTGCGCCAACAACGATAAAGTCGTAAATATTGTTGCCGGTCATGCTGATTCTTTCTCATCAGTCGTGTTCAAAGGAAAGCCTGATTCTTGGCCAGAAAACGTACCGGTTTGGATAGCGCATCGCGTCTGAAAGGATCACCGAGTTCTTGCGTCACCAAAACTTCAATCACGGTTGTCTTGCATTCTTTTTGTGCAGCACAAGCTGCTCTTAATGCAGGGCCGACCTCCGACAATTTATCGATGACCAATCCTTCCGCTCCCATAGAACGGGCAATGCCGGCAAAGCTCGGATTTTGCAAATTGCTGCCGACAAAACGATTGTTGTAAAAATCAACCTGATTCTTCTTTTCCGCTCCCCATTGCTTGTTATGAAAAACTACCGCAGTCACCGGAATCTTTTCACGCACGCAGGTGAGGATCTCACCCATGCTCATGCCCCAGGCACCATCGCCTACATAGGCCACTGCGGGTCGATCTGGCGCGGCCAGTTTGGCACCAATAATAGTTGGCAAGGCATAGCCGCAATTACCGAAACTCATTGCCGCAAAAAAACTGTTTCCGCGATTAAATCGAAGATAGCTATTCGATACTGAACAAATGTTGCCAATGTCGGTGGAAACCATCACATTATCCGGTAGCGCCTTTTCCAGTTCGCGCAGCATTTGCCGGGGATGCAGGTACGGGCTGTTTTTGGCTGCATTGAGACTCCACTCATCACGCTCGCCTATCCATTCATTGAGTTCAGTTTCCCATGATTCTTTTTCTTTGCGAATTTTATCGAGCCGTTGAGTTGCATTTTCAGCGCCAACGATTTTCAAAGTTTTCAGTCGCTTCGTCAGTGCAAGGGCGGCAGCCTTGGCATCACCACAAATTCCAACAGATATTTTTTTCACCAAACCCAACATGCGTGCATCCGCGTCAACCTGAATGATTTTGGCATCTTTCGGCCAGTAATCCAGACCATGCTGGGGCAATGTTCCAAAAGGCCCCAAGCGCGTTCCAAGTGCAAGCACCACATCAGCTTGTGCGATCAATTTCATGGCGGCCTTGGAGCCTTGATAACCCAAGGGGCCACACCACAATGGGTGGCTGGCTGGAAAGGAGTCATTGTGGAGGTAGCTATTTACCACGGGTGCATTCAATATTTCTGCCAAGGCAACGCTGGCATCGACGCCTCCCGACATGACCACGCCACCGCCCGAAATAATGACCGGAAAACAAGCACTGGCTAATAGTTCGGCAGCTTGATCCAAACTTTGCTCTCCCCCTGCCCCGCGTTCAATGCGTATCGGTTGCGGAATCTCGAACTCAAAATCTCCATAAAAATAGTCTCTGGGAATGTTCAATTGTGAGGGCCCCAGCTCCAGCAATGCGCGGTCAAAGCTACGGCCTGTTATTTCCGCAATACGCCTTGGGTTGTTCACATGCCCTTGATATTTGGTGATCTTGGAAAAAATCGGCAACTGTTCTGTTTCCTGAAAACCGCCCAGCCCAACCGACATGGTTCCAGTTTCCGGCGTAATGACGACAACAGGACTATGAGCCCAATAGGCTGCACCGACGGCTGTTACAAAATTAGTGATGCCTGGCCCATTCTGCGCGATACACACTCCATGACGACCACTTACGCGTGCATAGCCATCCGCCATATGTGCAGCTCCCTGCTCATGTACCGTAGGAATAAAACGAATGCCGGATGCCGGGAAAAGATCAAGTGCATCCATGAAGGCCGAACCGACTATGCCGAACACATCAGTCACGTCGTTGGCGACCAGTGTTTCAACGAATGCTTCGCTGGAAGTCATTCTGTGCTTGCCGGATAAAATGGTCCGTCTACTGTCACTATTGTTGCTCATTCAACTATTCCTAAGTTTCCAACTATAAAAAGCAGTCTATAGCCATCAATTCTAATCACTAAACAATTAATCTTCATATTCTATGCAAGAAACCTGATATAGGTTTCTTGCTAATCTGTAGGGTATGATTGATATAAGAAAAGGCTGTATCCGGCCCATAAAATATTAAGTGAAACACTTGATTCAGGAGCTATTCGATGCCGATTGATGTACGCAATTCAACCAGTCTAACCAATACCAGTAGAGAGGTCGCGGAGATGATCCGTCGCGCGCGCGCTGCGCAACATCACTACCGGCGTTTTACACAGGAACAGGTGGATGAGGCGGTCACTGCTGCGGGCTGGGCGATCATGCAACCTGTACATAATCGTTTACTTGCGGAAATGGCTGTGCAAGATACCGGTCTGGGAAATGTCGAGGATAAGGTCAGCAAGAATTATCGCAAGACTTTGGGATTGCTGCGTGACTTAAAAGGCGTAAAAAGCGTGGGCGTCATCGCGGAATATCCCGATAAAGGCATCATCGAGATTGCCCGCCCGGTTGGCGTTGTGGCTGCTATTACGCCTTCAACCAATCCGGCTGCGACTCCTGCAAACAAGATCATCAATGCACTCAAAGGAAGAAATGCAATCATCATTGCGCCATCGCCAAAAGGGTCAAATACCTGTGCCACACTGGTTGGCTTTGTAAATTCCGAGCTTAAAAAAGTCGGTGCCCCGCCGGATCTGGTACAGTTTCTACCTGCGCCGGTGACAAAAGAAGCAACACAAGAATTGATGCGTCAGGCAGATTTGGTTGTTGCCACCGGCTCTCAAAGTAACGTGCGTGCCGCCTACGCCAGCGGCACGCCAACGTTTGGCGTAGGGGCAGGAAACGTATGTTCAATAATCGACATTTCAGCCGACTTGCGCGAGGCGGCAACAAACATAGCCCGTTCCAAGACGTTCGACAATGCAAGCAGTTGCTCCTCCGAAAATAGTCTGGTAATCCTTGATGCTGTATTTGCAGATACGCTGAATGCACTGAGCGATGCCGGAGGTGTGTTACTGAATAATGAGGATAAAAATCAACTTCAGGCACTAATGTGGTCAGATGGCAAACTCAATCCTGAAATAATGGCGCATTCTGCTCAACATATCGCCAAACTGGCGGGATTAAATTTAACAAATCCCGACAAGTTAAAATTTTTGATGGTCGAGGAATCGGGAACCGGATCAGCTTTCCCCTTTTCAGGAGAAAAACTATCCCCCGTCCTTGCTGTTTATCGTGCTCAAGATTTCACCCTCGCTTGCAAGATTGTAGAAGCAATTTACGCATATCAAGGAGCCGGTCATTCTGTCAGCATTCATTCGCACGACAATGAAAACATTTCCCGTTTGGGACTTGAACTACCCGTGTCTCGTGTCATCGTTAATCAAGCACATTGTTTTGCCACGGGCGGCAATTTCGATAATGGCCTGCCGTTTTCCCTATCCATGGGCTGCGGCACTTGGGGGCGTAATAATTTCTCTGACAACCTGAATTACAAGCACTATCTGAATATCACACGCATCGTGCATAAAATTCCGGAACGCATCCCCGGCGAGCAGGAAATATTTGGCGACTACCTGCACAAATTCGGCTAGTTTCAACTCATATGCAAAGAACGCTACGTAACTTTGTAGACTTCCAAGCCGAAACCCGGCCTGAAGCAATCTATATGATTGCGCCGGAACCGGCACTGACTATGACGTTTGCTGAACTAAAGCAAGTCTCGCAGCGACTTTCATATTATCTAAAAAGCCAAGGAATTCAACCCGGAGAAAAAGTTGCGCTGCTGATGCATAACGGCTATCAGACTTGTCGTTTATTTGTTGGCATTATTTATGGTGGCTATTGTGTCACGCCACTTAATCTGCATGCGCAACCATCCCAACTTGAATACGTTCTCGAACACTGTGATGCGCGAATTATCTTTGCATCTCCAGACCAGGTAAACAAACTCCGAGTCGCGGCGTCAAAAGTAAAACGCGGGATACAGATTGTCGAATGCGATGTCGACGCTAAAGAATTCCTTCCACTGCAAGAAGGAAGTCTGGTTGATGTAGATGAAGAAGATGATGCCCTCATGATGTATACCTCAGGCACCACTGGAAAACCAAAGGGTGTTGTGTTGACAAATCGTGCAGTTGTCTCGGGGGGGCAATTTGTAACTAATGCGCATCAATTAAAACCACAAGACCGCGTGTTAGCCCCACTTCCTTTGTATCACATCAATGCCCAAATTGTGACGGCTACTTCACCACTCATTCATGGGGGTAGCCTGGTCATCCCTCATCGCTTTAGCACATCCGCATTCTGGAGTCTCGTTACTCGGCATCGCTGCACCTGGATCAATGTTGTACCCACGATTATTTCTTATCTCATCGAAGGTGCTGATCCGCGAACTCTCGGACTGGACATTTCATCGGTACGTTTCTGTCGATCTGCTTCGGCACCTCTACCACCGAGCCAGCATCGGGGCTTTGAGGAAAAATTTAACATTGGCGTGATCGAAACAATGGGGCTGACTGAGACAGCAGCACCTTGTTTTTCCAATCCCCTTGACCCGGCGAAACGCAAGATTGGAAGTCCCGGGCAGGCCTTCGGTAACGAAGCAAAAATTATTGATAAAAATGGGAATGCTCTCCCCGCGAAAGAAACCGGTGAAATTATGATTCGAGGGGCGAATGTTATGAAGCAGTATTACAAAAGCCCGGATGAGACAGCCACGGTATTCACTGCGGATGGCTGGTTGCACACGGGTGATCTCGGATATTTGGATAAAGACGGTTTTGTTTTTGTCACGGGTCGGATCAAAGAACTAATCATCAAGGGCGGAGAAAATATTGCCCCAAGAGAAATTGATGAAGTTTTGATTCGACACCCTGCGGTGCTTGAAGCGGCAACGGTAGGTATTCCAGACCGTTACTACGGCCAGGAAATTATGGCGTGCGTTGTATTGAGAGCAGGCTTTGTTTGCACTGAAAATGAGTTGCACCACTATTGCAAACAAGAGTTGGGATTATATAAAACACCCTGTGTTTTCCGGTTTTTGGACGAACTTCCCAAAGGCCCATCGGGCAAAGTTCAACGCCTTCAACTTCAGGATTTGCATTTGTGATCTATTAATAATTAACTTTTGCGAGCACTCACTTTAATATCAAAATATCAGCAAAGGTTATGAAGATTAATTGTTTCATTTAAAATTTTGGTGGCTATAGACTGCTTTCAGTGAATAAAATGAGCAATATCTCCAAATCTTTTCGCCCTGATTGGCTATTAACATGGTTGTTGCCAATATTGATAGTAATCATCTGGCAGCTTGCGGCGCAGTTCGGGTTTCTTTCTACCCGCATACTACCCGCGCCATTTGACGTGCTCAAGGTTGGCGTACAGCTCGCCTCCAGCGGCGAGTTATATCACCATTTTTTGGCAAGCTTCAAACGTGCCATTACCGGCTTATTGATCGGCGGAAGCATCGGTTTTTTTCTGGGCTTTGTTACCGGTTTGTCGCGCTTGGCGCAGAACCTGCTCGATTCCACTATCCAGATGGTGCGCAATGTTCCGTTATTGGCAGTGGTTCCCCTGGTGATTCTGTGGTTCGGTATCGGTGAAGGCGGCAAGATATTTCTTGTCTCGCTCGCTGTGTTTTTTCCAATTTATCTGAACACTTTTCACGGCCTGCGCTCAGTCGATAAAGATCTGATCGAAATGGGCAGAACTTACGGCCTCAGCCGATTTGCATTATTTCGCGAAGTAATTTTTCCCGGTGCATTACCCTCTATTTTGGTTGGACTACGCATGTCGCTTGGTTACATGTGGCTGTTCCTCGTCGTTGCGGAAACAATTTCAGCAAACGAAGGCATCGGCTACATGACCATGAACGCACGCGAATTTTTACAAACCGATGTGATGGTGTTGGGTATTGCAATCTATGCGCTGCTGGGTAAAAGTTCGGATGTACTCGCAGGACTGCTGGAGCGTCATTGCCTGAAATGGCACAAGGGATATCAAACATGAAGACGAGAAAACCGTTGGAACATGGCAATTCTGTAGGAGCACAATTTATTGCGCGATGGCATGTAATTCATTGCTCGATAAATCGATCCCCTACAGGCCGACGGACGATCAGAAATGAAAGGGTAGACAATGGATGCAAGAGTTGCTAAGGCCGAAGTGACCAGCTCAACCGGCATCGCGATTAATACTTCACATCTCGTTAAACGCTATGGAGAACGGGAGGTTTTACGCGGACTCAATCTTGCTATAGCACCGGGTGAATTCGTCGCCATTGTCGGGCGCAGCGGTTGCGGCAAGAGTACATTTTTGCGCTTGCTGGCCGGGCTTGAGAAAGCGACAGAAGGATCAATCCAATTGGATGAAAGCGCGTCTTCCGGCATTCATCCGGATGCTCGCATCATGTTTCAGGATGCGCGTCTGCTGCCCTGGCGCACAGTGATTCAAAACGTAGCGTTGGGGTTGCCCAAAGATAGCCACGCTTCTGCGCTCGCTGCATTGCGTGAGGTCGGTCTGGCAGATCGCGCGGAAGAGTGGCCGGCCAATCTGTCCGGTGGACAAAGGCAACGTGTCGCATTGGCGCGTGCGCTGGTTCACAAGCCGCGTTTGCTACTACTGGATGAGCCGTTGGGAGCACTGGATGCATTAACACGTATCGAGATGCAAATCCTGATCGAACGCCTGTGGCAACAGCATAACTTTACGGTGTTGCTGGTGACACATGATGTCGGGGAAGCTGTTACCTTGGGAGACCGCGTTGTATTGATCGAAGAGGGTAGTATTACGCTGGATTTGGAAATCGATCTGCCGCGCCGACGCGATCGAGGCGAAGCTGCGTTTGCTGCACTGGAAGGCCAAGTATTGTCCAGAGTATTGGATGGTCAGCACTATCCGACTTAACTGGCAGGAACAATCCGCAATGAGCAGTACCGGAAAATTATCGATCTGCGCAGCAGACCTTCTTTATTTTGAACATACCTGTCCGGCTTCGATTGATCGTATTGCTCGACAATTTCCCGATTTCAATATCGCCTGAATTATCATCCCAAAATTCATATTCAACTACAACTTACGAATACCCCCCCAAAAAAAGACTGACCAAAGTCAGCCCTCCCTGATATTGTTGATTAGGGGCAATAAAACTTTGCCTCTTTAGTTAGCCGGTTTGCCTGCAAAAAGAATTATTAACGAAATTACGATAAAAGGAGACATGACAAAAAATAGTGGTAAAGAAAGCATGGTCTGCACCTCCAAAATAAAGTTAAGAGAACTTCACGTGCGCCACAACAGTGTGTTTCGGCTTCGCAAGCAAACCATTTGCCAGATAGTGAGCTAGTAGTGTGGCATACTGATAGTGTTCCTTTAATCTCGGAATAGCAAGAATAATTAACAAAATATCAGATAGTTAGTTAGCCGCAATCATTAAGAATTGAGGTCTTATTCTTCAATCAGTATACGCTGTCGTTATACAAGTAAATTCCAACATGCCCCCGAATAATTCCCCCAACTACCTCGCCGGTTATCCAATTGCTCTTGCAACTCAAGTACGGCGGTTGATTCAACAGGATCAACTGGCAGAAGTTTTACTGAAAAAATATCCCCTTGCCCATAATGTGCGAACAGACAAGGCACTTTATGACTACGTGCAGGAAATCAAGAATGAGCATCTGCGTAACGCCGGGCAACTGAGCAAGGTAGCATTCGACAACAAGCTTCATATCATCAAGAATGCCTTGGGAACCCACACCACGATCTCGCGGGTACAAGGCGCAAAACTGAAGAGCAAACGTGAAATTCGCGTGGCGGTGTTATTCAAAGAAATGCCCGCAGAATTTTTACGCATGATCGTTGTGCATGAATTAGCGCATGTGAAAGAACGCGAACACGACAAAGCTTTTTATCAACTCTGCCGCTATATGGAACCGGATTACCTCCAGCTTGAGTTTGACTTAAGGGCGTATCTAACTTATTTGGATGCAGGCGGAAAACATTTATGGTTGAGTTAATGCACGCTCTGAGAGTGCATTAACTCTATGGCTTAACACAATCCACGTAATACACGCGCTGCCCATCCACTTCGTTGGCAACAAGTCCGTGTATGTCGGTCTCGAAGCCGGGGAAGCGTTTGTTGAAATCGCGGGCAAAGCGCAGGTAATCAACAATCGTTTTGTTAAAACGCTCACCCGGAATCAGCAGCGGAATTCCGGGCGGATAAGGCGTAAGCAGCACGGCGGTGGCACGCCCTTCCAGTTCGTCGATACGCAAGCGGTCGATCTCGCCATGTGCCATTTTTGCAAAGGCATCAGAAGGTTTCATCGCGGGAACCATGTCGGACAAATACATCTCGGTGGTCAGACGTGCAATATCGTTGGCTTTGTAGATGCCGTGAATTTCGTCGCACAAATCGCGCAGGCCGATCTTTTCATAGCGCGGGTGCTTGGCAATGAATTCGGGCAGTATGCGCCATAGAGGATGGTTTCTATCATAATCATCTTTGAACTGTTGCAGCTCGGTCACCATCGTATTCCAGCGACCTTTGGTAATCCCGATGGTGAACATGATAAAGAAAGAATACAGCCCGGTTTTTTCCACTACCACACCGTGCTCGGCAAGATATTTTGTAACGATTGCAGCCGGAATTCCAAACTCTTCTGAAAAGTCGCCATCCACATCCAGCCCCGGTGTAATGATGGTGGCTTTGATCGGATCGAGCATATTGAAATTGGGCGCCAACTTGCCGAAGCCGTGCCAACGGTCATCCGCATTCAGCATCCAATCCTCGCGGGACGCCATCCCTTCTTCCACCAGATAGTCCGGCCCCCAAACTTTAAACCACCAATCCGCGCCAAATTCATCATCCACTTTACGCATGGCACGGCGAAAATCGAGTGCTTCGGCAATTGATTCTTCCACCAGGGCAGTGCCGCCGGGAGGCTCCATCATCGCGGCCGCCACGTCGCACGAAGCGATAATGGCATATTGCGGGCTGGTTGAAGTGTGCATCAAATATGCCTCATTAAAACAGTCACGATCCAGTTTTATCGAATCGCTGTCCTGCACCAATATTTGAGAAGCCTGGCTCAGTCCGGCCAATAGTTTATGAGTCGACTGCGTGGAAAATATCATCGACTCTTTTGCGCGCGGACGGTCACGCCCGATTGCATGCATGTCCTTGTAAAAATCGTGGAAGGTGGCATGCGGCAGCCACGCTTCGTCAAAATGCAGCGTATCGATCTTACCGTCGAGCAATTGCTTCAATGTCTCAACGTTATAGATCACGCCATCGTAAGTACTTTGCGTGATGGTTAGGACACGAGGTTTGCGTTTTTTATCTTTAATGAACGGATTCGCGTCGATCTTGCGCTGTATCGTTTCCGGCTGAAACTCGCTTAGCGGAATCGGTCCGATGATGCCGAAATTATTTCGTGTCGGCGTCAAAAATACCGGAACAGCGCCCGTCATCATAATCGCATGCAAAATGGATTTATGGCAGTTACGATCCACCACAACAATGTCGTCCGGTGCCACAGTCGAGTGCCACACGATCTTGTTGGAGGTTGACGTGCCGTTGGTAACGAAATACAAATGATCCGAATTAAAAATACGCGCCGCATTGCGCTCCGATGCCGCTACCGGGCCAGTATGGTCAAGCAACTGGCCCAACTCATCCACCGCGTTGCACACGTCCGCACGCAGCATATTTTCGCCGAAGAATTGGTGAAACATTTGCCCGACCGGCGATTTCAGAAATGCCACGCCGCCCGAATGTCCCGGGCAATGCCACGAATAGGAACCATCCTGCGCATAATGCAACAGTGCTCTAAAAAAGGGCGGTGCAAGCGAATCAAGATATGCCCGCGCCTCACGTATCATGTGGCGCGCCACGAATTCCGGCGTATCTTCGTGCATGTGAATGAAGCCATGCAATTCGCGCAGAATGTCATTGGGAATATGACGCGAAGTACGCGTCTCTCCATACAGATAAATTGGAATATCTGCATTCTTGAAACGTATTTCCTCTACAAAGGCGCGCAAGCTTTTTAGTGCCACCACAATTTCTTCCTTGCTCCCCCCGCCAAATTCCTCATCATCAATGGACAGTACGAAGGCGGAAGCACGACTTTGCTGTTGCGCAAACGAGGTCAGGTCGCCATAGCTAGTCATTCCAACCACTTCAATACCCTCTTTTTCAATCGCATCGGCTAGCGCCCGGATGCCATGACCGCTGGCGTTTTCCGAACGATAGTCTTCGTCGATGATAATGATGGGGAAATTAAATTTCATTGACCTGCTCCCTGATTTTGGAAAAATAAATAGACAATTCTAAGCGCGCATTGTTACAAATACACTTACTTATTCGGCTGGTAAGGATTTTCGAGGCTGGCAATCAACTCGGAGAAGACCGCGCGAACTTGCTTTTCGTCACAACCCATCAGCACGGCATCCTCCAATGCATCCTGACAAATCTGGCGTATTTCGACGAGATTTTCTTGCAGCACTTTGTTTTTCTCCACGCAAGCTATCACTTCGCCAGTGGGAGAGCGCCAGATAATTTTCTTGCGGTGTGGCATTACATCTTGGGCAGGGTCACGCCGTGTTGACCCTGATACTTGCCGCCGCGATCTTTGTAGGAGGTCTCGCACACTTCATCGCTCTCAAAGAACAGCACTTGCGCTACACCTTCGTTTGCATATATCTTTGCAGGTAGCGGGGTAGTATTCGAAAACTCCAGTGTGACGTAACCTTCCCATTCCGGCTCAAACGGCGTGACATTGACGATGATGCCGCAGCGCGCATAAGTCGATTTACCCAGGCACACAGTCAATACGCTACGCGGAATGCGGAAATATTCCACAGTGCGCGCCAATGCAAACGAGTTGGGGGGAATGATGCAGTAATCCGCCTCTACGCTCACAAATGAATTCGGGTCAAAGTTTTTTGGATCAACAATAGTGCTATTGATGTTGGTAAACAGCTTGAATTCCCGCGAACAGCGAATATCGTAACCATAGCTTGATGTGCCGTAGGACACTATCCGTTGCCCATTATGCTCTTTCACCTGAGTTGGTGAAAAAGGCTCGATCATGCCGTGCTGCTCGGCCATGCGGCGTATCCATTTATCGGACTTGATGCTCATCGTATTTCGCCCTCTAATATTTAAGTATTTTGCACAACAATTTTCGGGAATACCGCACTGTGGTCTTGCGCCATATCGGCCACTCTGATTGCTACTCGCCGGGCAATTTGTTTGTACACCCTGCTAATCGTGCCATCGGGATCGGCAACCACGGTCGGCGTTCCCGAATCCGCCTGTTCGCGGATATGAATATCCAAAGGCAAGGAACCTAGCAACTCGGTATTGTAATCCGCACACATCTTGGCGCCGCCACCCGCACCAAAAATATGCTCTTCGTGCCCGCACTTGGAACAAATATGTGTGCTCATATTTTCAACCAAGCCGATAATCTTCACATCGACTTTCTCAAACATCTTCAGACCTTTTCTTGCATCGAGCAAGGCGATGTCTTGCGGTGTCGTGACGATGACCGCGCCGGTTACCGGCACTTTTTGCGCCAGCGAAAGTTGAATATCACCCGTACCCGGCGGCAAGTCGACAATCAGATAATCCAGATTATCCCACCTGGTTTGTCTTAATAGCTGTTCCATCGCTTGTGTCGCCATCGGGCCGCGCCAGATCATTGGCGCATCGTCGCCCTGAATCATAAAGCCGATAGACATCACTTGAAGACCATGCCCTTGCAGCGGCTCCATAGACTGACCATCGCGCGAAACCGGTTGTCCGCTCACGCCCAGCATCATGGGTTGTGAAGGCCCGTAAATGTCGGCATCTAGCATACCCACGCGCGCGCCTTCTGCTGCCAGGGCCAATGCCAGATTTACCGCCGTTGTAGACTTGCCGACACCGCCTTTGCCGGACGCCACGGCAATGATGTTTTTTACACCGTCAACCAGCTTTACGCCGCGCTGCACCGCATGCGGCACGACCTTGCTGCTGACAGTCGCCTGAATCTTGCCGGCACCTGACAGGGCTCCGCGCAGATGCGTTTCAACCTGTTCCTTGATCTCGGCCCACACGCTTTTTGCCGGGTACCCCAACTGAATATCCAGTGTCACGTCGTTACCACTCACCTTCACATTCTTAACCGATTTGCCCGCCACGAAATCCTTCTTTGTATTGGGGTCAATCAATAACTTTAGGGCGGCTTGTACGTCAGCTTCTACAAAACTCATAATTTTTCATCCATGCATGAAACAATAGGGATGTAATTTTACCCAATTCCGCAGCCGCGTGCGGGTTTTGCTACAATCACGCTTTACTTAAGGAATTTGGCTACATGACTCGCAATATACTCATCACCAATGCGCTGCCCTACGCTAACGGCAGCATCCACCTCGGACACATGCTCGAACACATCCAGACTGATATCTGGGCGCGATTTCTGAAAATGCGCTATCCAAAAGAAGAGGGGCATCAAATTTACGCGGTATGCGCTGATGATACACATGGCGCGGCAATCATGCTGCGCGCCGAAAAAGAAGGTGTTACCCCGGAAGAGTTGATAGCCCGCGTATGGCAAGAGCACTATGATGATTTTGCCGCCTTTCATGTCATATACGACAACTATGGCTCGACCAACGGCCCCGAAACAGCGGCTTTCTCGAAAGAAATTTATCTCAAACTCAGGGATCGTGAACCGGAAGAGTCGCTGATTGCAAAACGTTCCATCGAACAGTTTTTCGACCCGGTGAAAAATATATTTTTGCCGGATCGCTTTATTAAGGGTGAATGCCCGAAATGCCACGCCAAAGATCAATATGGTGACAACTGCGAAGTCTGCGGTGCAGCCTATGCCCCCACCGAATTGATTAATCCGTATTCCGCCATTTCCGGTGCAAAGCCGGAAATACGCAACTCTGATCATTATTTCTTCAAACTTTCCGACGACATTTGCCAACAGTTTTTGCGTAAATGGACTCGCAGTGGCACTTTGCAACCCGAAGCCGCCAACAAAATGCAAGAATGGCTTGGAACAGAAGGCGAGAATAAACTCAGCGACTGGGACATCTCACGCGACGCGCCCTATTTCGGCATTGATATCCCTGATGCACCGGGCAAATACTTTTATGTATGGCTGGACGCACCGGTGGGCTACATGGGAAGTTTCAAACAGTTGTGCGAAGCAAAGGGAATTGACTTCGATGAATTCTGGAAGGCTGGTGCTGAAGCCAATTCTGATCTGTACCACTTCATCGGCAAAGACATTCTCTACTTCCACGCGTTGTTCTGGCCTGCCATGCTGCAACACTCAGGCTTCCGCACACCGAGCAAACTGTTCGCCCACGGCTTCCTCACCGTAAATGGCGAGAAAATGAGCAAGTCGCGAGGAACATTTATAACCGCGCGCAGTTACGTCGATCACATCAAAAACACAGAATACCTGCGGTACTACTTTGCCGCCAAGCTCAATGGAACCATGGAAGACATTGACCTGAGCCTTGATGATTTTGTGGCCAAGGTGAATAGTGATTTGATTGGTAAGTACATCAATATTGCCGCCAGATGCGCGCCTTTTATTACAAAGCGATTCAATAGTAAACTCTGTGCAAAACTTTCAAAGGAAGCTCAAGACCTGATTGATGGAGCATCTGCATATAACAAATCTGTCGCCAACTCTTATGAAGAAAGAAATTTCAGCGAAGCTCTACGTAGAATAATGGCGGCAACGGATGTGGTTAACGTATATATTGACGAAAAGAAACCTTGGTTGTTAGCCAAGAACCCTGATGCAGAAACTCAACTTCACGAAGTTTGCACTGTCGCGCTCAATTTATTTTTACAACTCACAGTTTTTCTTAAACCCGTGCTGCCTGAACTTGCTAAGAGCGTTGAGTCATTTCTTAATACCCATCCGCTTAAGTGGGAAGACGCTCAAACCCTGTTGCCCGCTAATCATCGCATCAACGAATACAAACATCTCATGACCCGCATCGATCCCAAACTCATCGAAGCAATGATCGCAGACAACAAGGAAAGCCTGAGCCCGGAGAAGGAATCATCGGTAGCCAAACCTGCTATCGCCCCCATCGCCGAAACCATCAGTATTGAAGATTTCGGCAAGATAGATTTGCGCGTGGCTAAAATCGTCAATGCCGAACATGTGGATGGCGCAGAGAAGTTATTGAAACTCACGTTGGACATAGGCGAAGAAAAACCCCGCACTGTATTCGCTGGCATAAAATCAGCCTACGATCCGGAGAGGCTAAAAGGTCGCTTGACCGTAATGGTAGCCAACCTCGCACCGCGCAAAATGAAGTTTGGTTTGTCGGAAGGAATGGTGCTGGCTGCTTCCGGTGAAACTCCCGGATTATTCGTACTCAGCCCGGATGATGGTGCACAGCCCGGAATGCGCATCAAATAACCGTTCGTGCCCTTTTCACTCTGCCTGCGACAAGACTATAATCCGCCCCGACGGGGAGGTTGGATAAGCAGTGTTTGATCAATTCGGTGTACTGCCCATAGATGTTGCCTTGGGCGTGGTGGTGGCATGGCTGATGCTCGGCATCGCCGGGCTGTTGCTGCAAAACACTTTGATTATCACGCAATATATTTTCCCCGCCGGAGCATTAGGTTCCCTCGTTTTGGCGTTGGCCGGGCTGTGCGGATTGACCGAAACTAGCGTCGCCATCCTGCCGCTGGGTTTGCCCGATCTGCCATTTCACTTGCGCATGGATGCGCTTTCTTCTTTTTTCATGCTGCTACTCGGCGGTGCCAGCATCGGCATTTCGCTTTTTTCGGTGGGCTATTTTCGTAACATGGAACGCGGCACGCTGGCGCTGCTCTGTCTTGAATACCATGTATTCCTAGCCGCCATGTCACTGGTATTCATGGCGGACGATGCCTACATGTTCATGGTTGCGTGGGAGAGCATGGCACTGTCCTCATACTTTCTGGTTACCACCGATCACGAGCAACCCGAAGTGCGCCGCGCCGGATTCCTCTATTTGCTCATCGCGCATGTCGGTGCCATCGCCATCCTGATGAGCTTCGGCGTAATGCAGGGCGGGCATGGCGATTACACTTTTGACACCATGCGCCACACACATTTATCCACGTTCTGGGCCAGTGCAACTTTCTTATTGGCATTGTTCGGCTTCGGTGCAAAAGCGGGCTTACTGCCGATGCACGCATGGTTGCCCGAGGCGCATCCGGCTGCGCCTTCCCCGGTCTCCGCCATGATGAGCGGCATTATGTTGAAGACCGCCATCTACGGCATCCTGCGCGTTACCTTCGATCTGTTAGACACACATTTGTGGTGGTGGGGCGTGATCGTGCTGGCGCTGGGTTTGATTACTGCTCTGTTCGGGGTAATTTTTGCGTCAGTACAGGTCGATATGAAACGCTTGCTGGCCTACTCTTCCATCGAGAATATCGGCATCATTCTGGTGGGCATCGGCCTCACAATGATTTTTCATGCCTTCAACAAAGACGCTCTCGCCGCGCTGGCGCTCACTGCGACGCTATATCACGCACTCAATCATGCTTTTATGAAAAGTCTGCTGTTTCTCGGTACAGGCTCGGTGTTGCACGCCACCGGTGAACGCCGTATCGGCAAGTTGGGCGGTCTGATCCACAAAATGCCAAAACTTGCTTTGCTGATGCTGGTGGCAACGCTGGCGGCGGCGGGTTTACCGCCACTGAATGGCTTCGTCTCGGAATGGCTGCTGTTGCAGGCATTTTTGTTATCTCCCGGCTTGCCGCAACCTTATCTCAATATGCTGGTGCCAATAGCGGCAGCGGCATTGGTATTGGCGGCTGCGTTGTCCGGCTATGTGATGGTGAAATTTTACGGCATCATTTTTCTCGGCAGACCGCGCGATGAAAAGCTGGCGCACATGCATGACACGGAAATCCATGATGCGGGAATATGGGAACGCATCGGCATGTTATGTATGGTCGTCGCCTGCTTTGTACTCGGACTGTTTCCCACCTTCGTCATCCTGCAACTGGACTTCGTCACCGAAATGCTGGTACACCACTCGCTCGGTAGCAGCGCGGTAAAAAATGGTTGGTTGCTGCTCACGCCGATCCAAGCCGAGCGTGCCAGTTACGGACCGTTGATACTGATGGTCATCATGGTCGCGGGAGGACTGCTCACCATGCTGACAGTTAAGTGGTTTTACCATGGTCGCCTGCGCCGGGGCCCGGCATGGGATTGCGGTTACCCCGCGCAAACTGCTCGCATGCAGGACAGTGCCGAGGGTTTCAGTCAGCCTATCCGGAAAATTTTTGAATGGTTTATGGGTTTGATTAAAGAGGTACCCACACCGTTCGATTTGCACCCGCATTACCATTCCGAAACGCAGGATCGTTTATGGAATATTTTCTATGTACCGATCAAGCAACTCAACGAGATGATTGGCAATCAGGTCGGAAAACTGCAGCACGGACGCATCCATATTTATCTGCTGTATAGCTTCGTCACCCTGTTGGCTTTACTGGCGTTTATCCAATAGGCATACAGAGGAAATTATTTGTGAAGAAGCTTATGCCTATTTCCCTCACCTCAATCCTCTGGATGGGACAACTAGCCATTCGACTAAGCTGCAAAAAACCGCAGCTAAGTCGCTGGTTATCCCGCCTGCGGAGAGAGCGAAGCGAGGGGGGCGAAGCCAAGCAAACGAACGCTGCTCGAGGTCTTCATTAAATGGGCTATACCGCGATACTATTTCAATTGGTGCAGAACGTGCTGGTATTGCTGGCAGCTCCGCTGCTGTTGGGCTGGATCAACCAGTGTCGCGCCGTGTTGCAAAACCGCAGCGGTGCGGGAATATTGCAGCCTTACCGCAACCTGCTCAAGTTGTTTTACAAAGATGCCGTGCTGGCGCACAACGCCTCGCCGCTGTTCCGTGCCACGCCCTATATCCTGTTTGCCTGCATGTGGCTGGCGGCGGCGCTGGTACCGGTGCTGGCGACCGACTTGCCGCTTTCTCCTGCCGTGGATGTGATTGCGCTGGTCGGAATTTTCGCGCTGGCACGGGTGTTTATTTCGCTGGCCGCGATGGATATCGGTACCGCTTTCGGCTCGCTGGGTGCGCGCCGCGAAATGCTGGTTGGCTTCCTCGCCGAACCGGCGTTGCTGATGGTGCTGTTTACTGCATCCACTATCAGTCAATCGACCTCGCTTGTTACCATCGTGGAAACGCTGGCACATAAACAATTCGTGTTATATCCCAGCATGACCTTTGCCGCTGTCGCTTTTGTCATGGTAATGCTCGCCGAAAATTCGCGCGTTCCGGTGGACAATCCCTCCACCCACCTCGAACTCACCATGATCCACGAAGCAATGATTCTGGAGTATTCCGCACGCCATCTGGCGCTGGTGGAGTGGGCTGGCGCGCTCAAGCTGCTCGCCTACATGACCATCGGCATTGCCTTGTTTGTGCCCTGGGGTATCGCCGAGAGCGGTGACTGGGCTGCATTGCCGCTGGCAGTATTGCTGTTGTTTATCAAACTGCTGATCGGCGGCGCGGGACTCGCGGTGCTTGAGACCGTATCCGCCAAGATGCGTATTTTTCACGTGCCGGAATTTATGGGCACCGCCTTTCTGCTGGCTGTGCTGGGGTTGCTGACGCATTTCCTGCTGGAGATGAACGTATGAGTCCACTTACAAGCATTCCCTTCACCGCCCAAGTGATCAACATGTGCGCAGCGTTGCTGCTGCTAATCGCATTCTCAATGCTGTCACAGCGACGTATCTTGTCGTTGATTAATTTATTCGCCTTGCAGGGTTTTGTACTCAGCATCAGCACGGCGGTGGTTGCCTATTCTTCCGACCAGTCCCACCTGTATTATTCTGCCGGGCTGACCTTGCTACTGAAAGTACTGCTGTTACCCTGGATTTTGCACCAACTGATCCGCAAGCTGAACATCAAATGGGATGTGGAAACCATGTTCAATATCCCGACCATTATGCTAATCGGTTTGGCCTTGGTGGTATTCGCGTTCAATCTGGCCGCACCGATTTCGCAAATGGCAGGCACTATCACCAAGAGCACCTTGGGCATCGCCATGGCCAGCGTGCTGCTGTCTTTCCTGATGATGATTACACGCAGCAAGGCAGTGCCGCAGGTAGTGGGTTTCCTCGCCATGGAAAACGGACTCTTCTTTGCCGCCACCTCGGCCACTTACGGCATGCCGATGGTGGTGGAGCTGGGCATCGCGCTTGACGTGCTGGTAGGCATGTTCATCCTCGGTATTTTCTTCTTCCAGATACGTGTAGCTTTCGACAGTCTGGACTTGAAACATATGGAAAAGCTGAAGGAAGACTGACGTGGAAATTTTCTGTGTAATGGGCATTCCCTTGTTTGGCGGCATTTTGCTGGCGCTACTCGGCACCCGCAAGGACGCGCCGGAAATTAATTCGGCGATGAGTTTTTGCACCTTTCTTGCAGCAATTGTTCTTACGGTGCGCGTGATCTCCAGTGGCTCGTTCAGTGTTTGGGATGAACAATTTTTTGTCGATGCCTTTAATGTATTTCTGGTTGCTCTGACGGCGTTCGTTGGTTTTACCACGTCGCTGTTTTCGCGCCCCTATATGCGCATCGAACAACACCACGGCAAACTCACCGTCAACATGCTGCGTCTGTACTACAGCATGTACCAGTTGTTCAGCTTCACCATGCTGCTGGCACTACTTACCAACAACATGGGCATCCTGTGGGTGGCGATGGAAGCGGCCACGCTCACCACGGTGCTGCTGGTGTCGCTATACCGGACCCCTGCCAGCATCGAAGCGGCGTGGAAATATTTCATCCTGTGCGGTGTTGGCCTGGCGCAGGCACTGTTCGGCACCATCCTGTTGTATTTTGCGGCTGAAAAAATTCTCGGGGCGGGCGGGACAGCACTGCTATGGACGCACCTGAATGCGGTTAAAACTCAACTTGAGCCGACTGTGCTGTCCCTTGCGTTCGTGTTTCTGTTGGTCGGCTACGGCACCAAGGTTGGATTGGCACCACTGCACAACTGGTTGCCGGATGCCCACGCCGAAGGCCCGACGCCTGTGTCGGCGGTGCTTTCCGGCCTGCTGCTGAATGTCGCACTGTACGCTGTTGTGCGTTCCAAAGTGCTGGTGGATGGTGCGCTCGGTACTCATTTTGCGGGCAATTTCATGATGGGCTTCGGCCTGCTCAGCGTGGTAATGGCAGCCTTTTTCCTGTCGCGACAAAAAGATGTGAAGCGCATGTTCGCCTATTCTTCCATTGAGCACATGGGGCTGATGACTTTTGCTTTCGGCATGGGCGGGCCGGTCGCCACCTTCGCCGGAATGTTGCACATGACCGTACACAGCCTGACCAAGTCCGCCATTTTCTTCACCGTAGGCCACGCTGCACAAAAATCCGGTACTCAGTTGATGGATGGTATTCGCGGCCTAATCAAGACCAGCCCCACAGTCGGCTGGGGCTTGGCGCTGGGCACGCTGGCGATTCTCGGCATGCCGCCGTTTGGCGTGTTCACCAGTGAATTCATGATCCTCACCACTGCCATGCACAGTTACCCGTGGACCATGCCCTTTCTGCTCACCGCATTGGGCGTGGCCTTCGCCGCGATCTTCGGTCGTGTGCAGATGATGGTATTCGGCGAAACTACCGGTGAGCGTTTACCTCACCCGCCCGCGTTGATCCCTGTGTTCATTCATCTTTTGTTGGTGTTACTGCTGGGCTTGTATATTCCACCCTACCTTGCCGAGTGGTATCGGCAGGCGACGGCGTTGATAGGATGATGGATAATGCATGGACAAGGAGAACAACTGTGCCAAATAATTTGTTGACGCCGGAAAAATTGCAGTCCGCAGTGCATCGCATTGTCGCCAACATAGCTTCGCCTGCACGGGTGATTTTATTCGGTTCGCAGGCACGTGGAGACGCAGACAAGGATTCAGACCTTGATTTAATGGTCATCGAACGGGAATTACCGGATAAGGCTGCGGAATATTTGCGTCTGAAAGCAGCCATCGGGCGAATGGGCGTGGGTGTGGACTTGCTGCTTTATTCGGAAGCGGAGTTCGAACGCCGCAGCCAAGTGCCGGGCACGGTTCCGTACTGGGCGAAAAAAGAAGGAAAGGTGTTATATGACACCGCAGCGTGAAGAGGCCGAGCGCTACCTGCGTCTGGCCCGGCGTGACGAAGCTGCATTCCGCGCGTTGCTGGCTTCCTCCACGGTGGACTTTGCCGTAGCGTGTTTCCACGCCCAGCAGGCAGTCGAAAAGGCGTTGAAAGTGGTCATGTTTCTGCATGGGCTAGAGTTTCGCCGCACGCACGACCTTGAGGAATTGTCGGGTACGCTAGCGGATGCAGGAATCAATATTCCGCTAAAGGAAGACGAGTTGCGCCGCCTGACACCTTATGCCGTCGAGTTTCGTTATGACGACGAACAAATACCGCTAGTCTCTCCAGAACAAGCAATTTTGTACACCTCACGGGTGTTTGCTTGGGCAGATAACAATTTGGCAAAATTGCCATAAGATACAGCACGGCAAATTAAGCGAGTTACAAAACATGCATCTCGAAGACTTTACCTCGACCTTTCCCAAACTTCCCGGAGCCATGCCGATATGGCATGGCATAGTCAACGCCCATGATCTGCACGAATTATGCGAGCAGGTGAAACATGACGGTGGCAAGCTGGTGGCACTGTGGGGAGAAGACAGGAATCAGGATGTAGGATCGGGGATTGTGGATTCAGGATTCAGAAGCAAGCCGGGTACAACTCCCGATTTTAAATCCCAAATCCCAAATCCTCAATCCTCAATCTCAAATCCCGGATATGCTTTACACGTCGCGCTGGTATGCGCAACAGGAATGCTGGTACTTACCCTGCCGGTAGCTCAAGAAAAGCCCGACTTTCCCGATCTAAGCGAGTTATTCCCGGCGGCGAATCGCATGCAGCGCAGTGTGGCAGATATGCTGGGCATCCACCCCACTGACGGCGACAATCATCACAAGTGGCTGCGTCATGCAGCATGGCCCGGCAACGTGCATCCGTTGCGCAAATCGTTCGATATTGCAACTCGCTTCCCGCTTGAAGAAGATAACTATCCCTTCGTCGAAGTCACCGGGAGAGGTGTTCATGAAATTGCTGTCGGACCGGTGCACGCGGGCATTATCGAACCCGGACACTTCCGTTTTTCCGTTGTCGGTGAACGCGTGTTGCGCTTGGAAGAACGCTTTGGTTACAAACACAAGGGCATCGAAAAACGCTTCGAAGGAATGACCCTGCAGCAGGGTGCAAAACTGGCCGGACGCATCTCCGGCGACACCACGGTGGGCTACGCTTGGGCTTATGCACAGGCAGTGGAAAGCGTAACCCGAACGACTCCGCCCGAGCGCGCACTGTGGTTGCGCGCACTGCTCCTCGAACTTGAGCGCCTGCTCAATCATATCGGCGACCTTGGCTATCTTGGTAACGACGTGGCATTGTCTTTTGGATTTTCGCAGTTTTGGATACTCAAAGAAGATTTGCTGCGCATGAATGGCGCATTGTTTGGTCATCGCTATCTGATGGATCGCATCGTGCCGGGAGGGGTGACCTGCGATCTCGACAACGCCGGACTATTGCGCATTGCTGAAACACTGAACCATATCAAACATGAAGTCGCCATATTGAAAGAAATTTACGACGAACATGCCGTCATGCAAGATCGCTTTCTGACAACAGGGCACGTTGCCTCCGATCTCGCAGCCCAACTCGGACTGACCGGTCTGGCCGGACGTGCCAGCGGGCAAGCGTGGGATGCACGCGCGCAGTTCCCTTGCGTGCCCTACGATCAACTTGATGTAAACATGGCCACCCACCGCAACGGCGATGTGGCAGCACGAGTGCTCATGCGCTTCGAGGAAATCACTGAATCGATCCGTCTAATTCGCCTAATGCTGGAAAAACTCCCCGAAGGAGACTTGTTATCCGAACTTGGCAATGCCGCAGAAGGCGCGCTTGGTATAGGTTGGGTGGAGGGCTGGCGCGGAGAAATTGTGCTGGCCCTACATGTAGGCGAGAACAATCACATACACCGTCTGCACCCGCACGACCCTTCATGGCAAAATTGGCCGGTGCTGGAACACGCCATCATCGACAACATCGTGCCCGACTTTCCGCTCATCAACAAATCGTTTAATCTGAGTTACAGCGGAGTGGATTTATAGCCATGCTACAGATCATCAAACAAATCTTCCGCACCGGCAACAAGAGCGAAGCCCCGCCGCAGCCGGATGATGCTTTGCGCAATGAAGTCCGGCAGATCAACGAACAAATTTTGCGACACGTCGGACACGCGCTGGCAATCCGCCATGTCGATGCCGGTTCCTGCAACGGTTGCGAACTGGAAATCCACAGCCTTAACAATGCCTATTACAACATTGAAGGGCTTGGCATACATTTCGTCGCCAGCCCGCGCCATGCCGACATGCTGCTGGTCACCGGCCCCGTGTCGCGGCATATGGAGATTGCGCTCAAGCGCACCTACGATGCCACACCCGATCCCAAGCTGGTTGTCGCCTTAGGGGACTGCGGCTGCGACGGTGGCATTTTTGGCGAGAACTATGCGAGCTGTGGCAAGATCGCCAATGTGATTCCGGTGGATGTCAGCGTGCCCGGCTGCCCCCCCACCCCTACTGCGATTTTGCAGGGGATACTAACTGCGGTTGGTAGCCGAAAAGCGTCAAGCTAGAAGTACTAGTAATCATTTTTAAATGGCCGCTTCGTGGTAACTAATTTTATAAAATGAAGAACTGCAAACGAGATGTTAAATACTGTTGTCCCGTTTGCTACGAGTTGCTTCTCTTCGTCCAAACCGGACGCTGAAGAATTTTTGAAAAGGTGAAGAACTAGCCTAAGGCAGAGTCCGCTTTCTCAATTATCGAGCTCACCCATCTAACCCTTCAACGTTTGTATTCGGTAAGCAATTTGGTGCGGTGTCATTTCAAGTCTTGCTTATCAGGTTTATGGGCGTCATACTTATGCAACTTGTACTAGGTTTAATCCCACTGAGTGGAGTAAAAATGAGCTATGCAGACTTAATCGGTAAAAGGCTACAAACTCTTCCTGAGACAAAACAGGCAGAGGTTTTCGACTTCGTTGAATTTTTGGCTACCCGCAATCAAGCAGAACCTGACGACAAAAGAACACTGGCAAATTCATCTTTGGCGGACATGATGAAAAGCCCTTTAATAGTGCCTGGTTTTGTCCCCTTGAGCCGCGAGGAAGCAAATGCACGCTAATGCATTTGTTGATACCAACATTTGGCTATATTCTTTGATACAAAGCAGTGATGACGACAGACATCAGAAGGCGATCGATTTTCTACTTCAATTATCTTCTCCCGTAATTAACTCGCAGGTGATTCGTGAAATTTGCAGTAACTTGAAGAAAAAGACGCAAATCCCGGAAAATCAAATTCGGAGCTTGATTAAGGGCTGGTATCAAGATTGCAGAATCATTAACTCAAACGCATCTCAACACTTGCTGGCATCAAGTCTTAGGGACTCATACTCTTTCAGTTATTGGGATAGCCTGATCGTTGCGTCAGCTCTTGATGCTGGATGCGCAACTTTGTTTAGTGAGGACATGAAACACGGGCAGAAAATTGAAAATGCTTTAACCATCATTAACCCGTTCATCTAATTTCCATCTCTGAATTACATCTTCAGGTACTTTCTGGAAACGGAAATAAGAGTGCCTATTTAATGATAATCATGTAGCCGGCCTCCTAGCTGCGTAGTTGCAGCAAGGGTAAAGTTTAAGGTGCGAACCAAACCTAACCCAAGGAGACCGACATGAAGAAGTATATCGGAATTGATCTGCATTCGAAC
>Ga0224559_1000345_pt1 | contig 32331 bp, 31 predicted proteins | sample 714S33034metaG_FD_180676 | JGI IMG/M metagenome (GOLD analysis project Ga0224559, IMG submission 180676) | Peat soil microbial communities from Stordalen Mire, Sweden - 717 S3 30-34 | ecosystem: Environmental > Terrestrial > Soil > Wetlands > Peat | place: Sweden: Norrbotten County, Stordalen... | reverse complement strand
CTTGCAGGAAGTTTCGAGGGGCCCGCAGGACTACGACTTGGACCTCCTCTACGACACGGAACGAGTTCAACCCGAACTGCAGGAGATCAGTTGGCTGACCAGTAGCTTCGTTGGCGCGCACGTTCGCCCTGGTGTGGTCGCGAGATTCTCAAGCCAGAATGGCAATGATCTTGTCATTGCTGCCACCCACTGGCGTTCAAACATGGGCGGCGACACGAAAAACGCCGAGTCTCTCCGGTCCAGGGCGGCAGAGGAACTTCGGAACGCGATTGGTGTCACCGCACTTGAGGGAATTCCGGTGATGGTCCTTGGCGATCTCAACTTAGAGCCATTCGAAGAGCCGCTTCAGTCCGTGTTCCCTACCTCTCGGTATCGCAATCTCGTGCGGCGACACCAGCAACGAAATTCCTCCGATACGCTGTTCTATAACCCAGCCTGACGTTGGATGGGCGAGAGGGTTGCTTGGAGCGCTCGTGAGAGCCCGTTCTCGCTGGCTGGAACGTATCATGAGGACAGATGGGTTCCGACCGCATGGCGGACCTTCGATCAGGTTCTCGTTTCCGCACCATTGATAGGCGAGGAAGGTTGGGTGCTCCGCGAGAGCGACCTCGGCATTGGGATCGACAGCATGGTCTTCGATGCCCAGAGGTCTCGCCCTCAAAAACCGTTCGATCATCTCCCTATTCTTGGAACCCTCGACTTGGTCGAGAAACCAGGGCAACCTATTGCCAGGAGCGAATCATGAACTTCGTCATTGCTGTCCGGAAAGGTTTAGATGCGAATGAGCGCGCAATTGCTGCGCGGCAGGAAATGGATTCTGTTTTGCGTGAGGCGTCCAAACAACTGACGGAAGCGCTGGGTGGAGAGTTGATCCTTCAGTTTGCAGGATCCCTGGTCGGAACTGTCCAAGCCATCACAAACAAGCTCGCGGGTACGGATGTTCCCCCCATGGGCGTCCTGGAAGTTGTGAACAAGGCAAACCAATTCGAGCATCTGGCAGACGTGAGTTTTGGCGAACTTGGCTATCCAATCACGTTGCGCTGGGGGAACGAACGTGGCTACGCAACTGATCGGGCGGAGTTTGAAGGTGCGTTGGCGCAGTTGCTGGAAAGTCGGATAACCGGAGAGCGGATCGGCAGGGTCCTATCCGGCAGCCGTCGTCAACTCAGCGGCGGCGCGTAGCCCCCAAGGCCACGGCCTTCCCACGCCGCCGGAAAATAACGCCGGGAGTATCGCGGAATTCCGGTATCGGCGCCTCTTTGCGCCTGCAAGGCGGCACGGACAACAAGGTCTTCGGCCCAGCGAGGTCTTCAGCCCCGCTCACCTGCAATAGACCACCAGCGGCAGCGTGGCTTGGCGCTCGTGGCCGGTGGCATCGGTCCAGGCGATGGTCTGCTTGTGCTCGTCGTCGATGAGGGCGCGGCTGTCGTCGGCGGCCAAGCTCAGGTAGGCCACGATCTCGGCCAAGCCGCGTTCGAGCGGGCGTGACTCGACGATCTCGGCCAAGGAAATCTGCGGCCAAGTCTGCACGGCGCGACGGATGTACGCGACCAATTCCGTTTTGTCGACGTAGATCTACTCATAGATTCATGGGCGACGAAGCCGCGGTTGTCGAGACACCTTCGAATGTGTATAGTGATGTGTATGGCAACTGCAGCGCGGTCAACCCGCACCAACATCCTACTCGACGAGGATCTGATCTCCGAGGCGACTCGCCTGACGGGCATCTCCACCCGACGCGGCCTTGTCCACGAAGCCCTGCGCGCACTCATCGCGCAGAGACGCCGACGACCGCTCTCCGAGCTTAGGGGCAAGATCGAGTTTGCACCAGGCTACGACTACAAGGCGGCACGGTCCGCTCGCCGATGATCCTAGTCGACACCTCGGTTCTGATCGATTTCCTACGCGGAAGGAATACCCCCGCTGTCGAAATCCTCGCCCGCCTAGAGGCGGACGACATGTCGTTCGCGATTCCCCTCGTGTGCTGCCAAGAGGTCATGCAGGGCGCGCGTGACGAAAAGGAATGGCGGCTGTTGCGCGAACATCTGTCTTCTCAGCAACTCGCCGTGCCGGTGGATCCCGCGGCGCTGCATTGGGAAGCAGCCCGCATCTTCTTCGACTGCCGCCGTCGCGGGCTCACCGTACGAAGCAGCGTGGATTGCCTCATCGCTGCCCATGCCATCGAGGCCGAGGCCACTCTTCTGCACAACGACGAAGACTTCGAGCGCATCAAGAGAGTACGGAAAGGGTTGCGAACGGAGATGGGTGCCGACCCAAAGTGGTGATCTCGACGAGGGACCAAGATTTTTCGAGCATTGCTATTCGTAGTGCGTCCACATCCGTTCGGCGTTGGGCCGCCGTCTTCGAAAAGCTGCGCTCACCTGCAATACACCACCAGCGGCACGGTTGCCCGACGCTCGCAGCCGCTGGTGTCGGTCCAGGCGATGGTCTGTTTATGCTCGTCGTCGATGAGAGCGCGACTGTCTTCGGCGGCGGCCAGGCTCAGGTAGGCCACGATCTCGGCCAGGCCGCGCTCGAGCGGGCGCGACTCGACGATCTCGGCCAGAGAAATCTGTGGCCGGGTCTGCAAGGCGCGACGGATGTGCGCGGCCAATTCCGTCTTGTCGACGTAGATTTGTTCGTAGAGCACGTCGGTGGGAATGTCGCCATCGCCTTCGACCAAGATCTGGTCGGCGATGGTCGGCTTCCACGGTGGCGAAAACAGGGGGCGCTCCATGGGCAGGTCGATGCTGGGCCCGGGCTCGTCGATCTCCATGAACGTGCCAGCAGGCGGCTGCTCGCGCGTCGCCAGCGCACCCTGCTCGATGGCGCGAATGGTCTGCATGATCTGCCGATTCTCAAGCCACACCTTGTCGTCGAGATAGCGGCGCAGTTGGTCCGACAGCCGCGCCACGGTTCGCTGCGCAACCTCGCCGGCTTCCAGCCAGTCGTAGTGCACGCGCAGAAGCCGCGTATTCGGCTCCAGCTTCTGCACCGCCGCGAGCGCGAAGACCGATTCGAGCAGCGAGGACAGCTCCTCCTGCCGGGCCGGCGACATCAGAAAATCCCAGAAAGCGCGAAAGCTGCGGCCTTGGTCCGAATCGCTGATGGCGTCGCGTTCGCCGAAAATCTCGTCGAGCAGGGCGCCTTTGCTGCCGTCCCAAGTCGCGATTTTCTCTCGCACCACGCGGTCCAGGTCGCGAAAGCTCTGCTCCAGCTCGCGAAAGTCCGCCAGCAAGGCATACGCCGTGTCCGTCATCTGCGCGAAGCGATCGCGCACCTGGGCCGCATCCATCAGGTCGACGCGGCCTTCGCGCACGCGCGCAAGCTCGGCGGCAATCTCGGCCTGACGCTTTTCCAACTCGGCGATACGCGCCTTGGGATCGACTTCCGTGCCTTGCACAATCTGGCGGAGCAGCTCGAAGACCGTGATCAGGCGCGACTCGGTGCCGACGAATTGGCGCTGCCGCAAGCCGGCTAGCCAGGCCAGCGCCTTTTCCGTCGCGGGCGTGAGGTCGAAGTGCGGCTCGTCGTTGTCCGGCGGATAGTACTTGCGCAGCCAGCCGCGCTCGTCCGCCGCCCACTCGTCGAGATACTCGCCCGCGGCGCGCGGGAACACGTCCTCGCCCAGCCGCCCGCGCAAGTGAAAGAGGTAGTCGTCCAGTTTCGCGACCAGCTCTTGCCGCGCAAGGGTCCGCACATTGGGCTCGACGAAGCTGCGGTGAAGGAAGCTCGCCACCAAAGGCGCGCTATCCGCCACCAACAATCGCCACGCCGGATGCCGCCTGCGAAGAGCATCGAGCGTTTGGAAGTCCATTGGCGAGTTCTAGCTCGGAAGGTTCGGCCGTTGGCCTTCCGGCGCGCTGGCGGGCGCAGCCGCAACCGCGGAAAGCAGCCGGGCCATGCCGTCGAACAGAGACGCGAGCGCGCTAGCGGCCGCTGGCGGGGCCTCGATGCGCAAGCTGCCGTCGGCGCCGCGCTCCACGCGAAGGGCATCGAAAAGGCGCGCTAGTGGCAAGGACGCCGAGGTGGCAGCCATAAGAGGCGGCGCATGCGGCGAAACGAAGGCCGGCTCCGCGACGGGCTCGTCGGCTTTGGCCGGCTCGGCCGCACTTACCATCTCCTCCACCTCGATGGCGGTCGCCGCGGCCACCGATGCGTCGGGCGAGCTTTCGGGCTCGACGACGGCCGGCGCGCTGGCGGGAACGACCAGGCGCTCAAGCACGTGCAAGAGCGACGACGAGCGTTCGAACTTGACCTCGTCGGTCGTGCCCTCGAACAAGCCGCGGAACAACGCACGCTTGTCCGCGACGATGCCGGCGATGCGCTCTTCGATGCACGCGCGGCTGACCAGATTGTACACGTCGATGGGGCGCTTCTGACCCAAGCGATGGATGCGGCCGATGCGTTGTTCGAGCACCGCGGGATTCCAGGGCAGCTCCAGGTTGATGCAAGCGTTGGCGGCCTTTTGCAGATTCAGGCCGACCCCGCCCGCGTCGCTTAGGAACAACACCGCGGCCCGTGGATCGTCGTGAAAATCGACGAGGTTCTGCGTGCGCCGGCGAATTCCTTCCTGTCCTGTAAAAAAGAGCGCGCGCAGATTCTCGGCCGCGAGCAAATCGGACACCGCCCACGCCGCCAGCTCGAGCATGCGCCGCCACTGACTGAAGACCACGATCTTGCGCTTCTGCGTGATGGCCAGGCTGGCGACCAGCTCGCGCATCTCCACGAGCTTGGGCGTGCCAAGCGACTCGATGAGCTTGGGCGTGGGCGCGCGCGTGCGCAGGTCGGGCCAAATCGCTTCGAAGTTGAGCTGGGCCATGCCGTTGCTGATCACCCGCTGCGTGGCGAGCAAGCTCATCAGGCGCAAAAATTCCGCCGGTTGCAGCGCGCGGCGCCCGGCAGTGGCCGCCAGCTTGGCGATGGGCTGGTTGAGCTCGTCGTGGGCCTCGCGTTGCTCGTCGGTTATCTCGACGGGAATCACGGTGTCTTGCCTGCGCGGAAGCTGGGCCAATACCTCGGAGCGCACCCGACGCAGAAGCACCGGTGCCAGCCGCGACCGTAACGTGTCCAGGTTGCGGGCGCCAATGACCTCGCGCTTGCCGTCGGCGAAGCTGCTGTGCCACGGGATGAGACGCCACTTCGGCTCGAGCGCGCGATCATCGACCCACTCCGCGATGGAGGCCAGCTCGTCGAGCCGGTTTTCCATCGGCGTGCCGGTCAGAACCAGGCGATAGGTGGGCCGCAGACGCTTCACGGTCAAGGCCGTGCGCGTAGACCAATTCTTGATCCGCTGGGCTTCGTCGAGAACCACCAGCTCTGGATTCCAATCCATGATCGCATCGAAATCGCGCACGACCTGCTCGTAGTTGGTGACGAGAAATCCGCGGCGGGTCGAGGCGTAGAGAGCGCGCCGGTCCTCCGCCTTGCCTTCAAGCACGCGCAACGGCGAACGACTGACCGCTTGCCATTCGCGCTCCCACTGCGCCTTGAGGGACGCGGGAACGATGAGCAGCCCGCGCGCAACGAGGCCGGCTTCGAGCAAGGCCGACGACGCAACGATGGCTTGCGTGGTCTTGCCCAAGCCCATGTCGTCGGCCAACACCAGCCGCCCCTCGGCCAGAATCCGCCGTACGCCTTCCTCTTGATACGAATACAAGTGTCGCTTGCTCTTGCCGGTAGATCCGAGCAATCGAGGCGTGGCGGAACGAAGCCGGGCAATGCGATCGAGGCGCGTCCGCTCATCGGCCAGCACCGCGCGCGCCGCTGGATCCACCTGCACGCCCCTGACGTGCTTTTGCAACTGCTCGACGAGGCGTAGGCGCGCGCGCGGATCGCCGGCGTGTAGCTCGATGAGTTGCAAGGAGCCCGATTGGCCGGCACGGAAGAGCCTGGAGATGCCGTCGGCAGGCGAAGCGGCCACGAGCACGGAAAGGGGATCGAAGGGACCAGCCGGTACGCGCGTGGCATCCCAGGACAGTTGGGGAAGCGCAGCAGGCGGTGCCGCAAGCGCGGCTTGCCATTCGCGCGGCTTGCGCGCCAGGCGATCCACGACCGCCAGCACGTGCTTGCACAGCCCGAGCGAGCTGCGCAGAAAGTCTGCGCAATCGCAACGAGCCAGAATGGGCTCGACGGGATCGAGCGAGAACAAGCGCACATCGTAAGGCAGCGGTCTATTGGCCTCGGCGGTATGGAGGACGTAGCGACCATAAGGTCCACGCCGCGGCCCTTCGACCACCACGATCTCCTGCGCGCGCGCCGAGGCCAGCCGGCGCAATAGTGCATCGAGCGCCGCCCGGCGCACAGGCCAGTCCCACGGCCCCGGCAAAGCCAGCACGTGGCGAACCAGTAGCTCGGCCGGAATGGGAAGAGTGCGCCGCCCAGCGAGCTGATTCAGGGCTTCGAACGCCTCGTCGTCAGGCGGGGATGAACCAGTGGCCAACGTGGAATCGATCATGGCTTTTTCTATCACGCTCGGGGCAGAATCGGCGCCCTCGATCTCACCCCGTGAACTGCCGAAGTTGGGCTAGTTGCTCCCGTGCGCTGCCTCCGGCGGAAACGGCACGTAGGGAAGTCCGAACGTATCGGCGACCGCGAGATTCGTCACCTGTCCGCGATGGACATTGATAGCGCTGACGAGGTCGAGGTTGTGCTTCACCGCCTTACCAAGGCCGAGGTTCGCGAGCTGCAGCACGTACGGCAAGGTCGCGTTGCACAACGCATAGGTGCTGGTCCGTCCGACCGCGCCAGGCATGTTCGTCACGGCGTAGTGGACGACACCGTCGACGAGATAGGTCGGCTCCGAGTGCGTGGTCGCGTGCGTGGTTTCGAAGCAGCCTCCCTGATCCACGGCAAGGTCGACGACCACCGCGCCGGGTTTCATGAGCTTGAGGTCTTCCCGCCTGACCAGGCGAGGCGCGCGTGCTTGATCTCTTTCGAAATCCCGACAATCATCGAGTCAATCGTAGCCTCGGCGATGGCCGGGCGCGAGGGCTATTTCCCGCTGGCGCGAGCCACGACCACGCGGGGAACGAATCGGATTGACATGTTCCCGTGGACGTCAGATTGTCTCGTATACTGGAATCCACCACACTGCCAGCGCGAGCATCTGCATGGCCACGATGCCGGGGTTCTCAGCGTCTACCCTTCCCATGCAAGGCAGACGTCATCGCCGAGACCAGCGATCCAGCCACCAGTGCCATGCAGGAGCACCTAGACGCTCTGGGATGCGACGCTTGCTTCGATCGGTTGGACGCGCAGAAACCCCACTGCGTCTTTGGCTTGGCGGCTGTTGCTGCCGCATGTGCAACGAGGTTCAAGCTCACGGCATAACCTGGGACGGGAACGGAGCAACCGCGGAAAGGGCTGCGCTCAAGGTGCCTCGCATCGCCGTCTTGCCATGTACCACGGTGTCTGCTATACAAGACTACGACTTTAACCGAACTCGCGCGAAAGGAACTGTTCATGGCCACCTTCAAAGACAACTCTCTGTCCATCGGGCACACGCCGCTGATTCAGCTGAATCGGGTGGTGCCCCCAGGTAGCAAGGTCTTCGCAAAGATCGAGGGCCGCAACCCAGCGTACTCGGTCAAGTGCCGCCTTGGTGCGGCCTTGATTTGGGATGCCGAGAAAAAGGGGCTTCTAAAGCCGGGTGTCGAAATCGTCGAGCCGACCTCCGGCAATACCGGCATCGCGCTGGCCTTCGTTGCCGCCGCGCGCGGGTACAAGATTACGCTGGTCATGCCCGAGACCATGAGTGTCGAGCGGCGCAAGGTGCTGAAGACCTTCGGCGCGCGCATCGTCTTGACCGAGGGGCCCAAGGGAATGAACGGCGCGGTGAAGAAGGCCACCGAGATCCGCGATGCCGATCCGAAACGCTACTATCTCCCCCAGCAATTCGAGAATCCAGCCAACCCCGCCATTCACGAGTCCACCACGGGGCCGGAGATTTGGGAGGACACGGAAGGCAAGATCGACGTCTTGGTGTCGGGTGTCGGCACCGGTGGAACCATCACCGGCGTTTCACGCTATATCAAGAACCAAAAAGGTAAGGCCATCCTCAGCGTGGCGGTCGAACCGACTGAAAGTCCGGTCATCACGCAGTTCCTGGCCAAGCAGGAGATCAAGCCAGGACCGCACAAGATCCAGGGCATCGGCGCGGGATTCATCCCGAAGACTTTGGACGTTTCGGTGGTGGACCGCGTCGAGCAGGTGAATTCGGCCGACTCGATAGATTTCGCACGGCGCCTTGCCGCCGAGGAGGGAATTCTATCAGGCGTAAGCAGCGGCGCTGCCGCCCGGGTGGCGGCGCGGCTCGCGGCGCTTCCGGAATTCGCAGGCAAGACCATCGTGGTGGTCCTACCCGACTCCGGCGAACGCTACCTGACCGGACCGCTCTTCGAAGGGACGTTGGCAGGCGTTGCCGAAGCCAAGGCAGGCGACACTATCTAGAGCTTTGACAATCACCAATCACAGGCCGGCCCGGAAAATTTGGCTATTTCAGACCGGGCCACGATGGCCTGGAGTATTCCCCATAGCGCTCTAAGCATTGCGCTTTGTTTCTCTCGATCCATAACGGTTGCCATGGAAGGCAGTCGCGCGGCTGCACTACTTGGTCGTCGCGGTGGCCTCGCTGGGGGCCGCAAGGGCGGATTTACCCGCGACCACAGCCAATCTCTGCGGTCGCCGGACAAGGAAAGAGCCCTGGAAAACGGGGGCGTTCCGAGAGTGCGGTCGGGGAGACTCGAACTCCCACAAGCTTTCGCCCACCAGAACCTGAATCTGGCGCGTCTACCAGTTCCGCCACGACCGCGTATTCGGTTTTCCAGGATCCTCGGCAGGACCAACGAAGCTAGGTTGGCGTTTGTAGCACGAGAGCCCACCCTGACCAAGCAGATCCGTCCCGCGAAGCAGCGCCGAGCAAGGTGCAGAGGTACATTAGATGGCTGGGCGGTGGTGACATGACGCTGCAAATCCAAACCTGCGGACGAACGGCTGTCTTGGCCATCGCCGCTTCTTTCTGGCTGCTCCTCGGAACCGGGGATGCGGCCCAAGTGCAAGTCATGTCCAGCCCCGTGCCGCATCGACTCTCGGGTCGTCCCGCGGGCAAGCCGGCCTATCTCTGGTTGTGGTACGCCGATGGCAGCGCCTCGCCGCAAGGTGGCCCCGTTTGCTCCGGGCTGAAGCCACCGGCCTTCACGCCTGCCAACGGAGCCACGCTCGGCGACTGGCAGCGCCAGGTGCAGGCCTACCTCGACCTGTGGTACGCGGACTTCAACCTCGTCTTCACGCTGACCCAACCGCCGACCAGCGATTACTACACCATGATCATCACCAACGACGGATCCTGGTGTCAGCAGACCCCCATCGAGGGTGGCATTGCGTGGTCAACCACCTGCGCCGACGTTCCAGGCGAGATCGCCTATGCCCTCCAGTGCGGTAGCAGTGCCCACGGCTGCGCCACCATCATCGCGCACGAACATGGCCACATGGTCGGTCTCCAGCACACCAAGAGCACTACCGACGTCATGAATGCGACGATTCTCGTCACCGCAGCGGGGTTTGACAACCGTAGCGACCCCATCGACTTGAGCAACCCTGCGGACACGAGCAATACCACGTTCGCCTTGAACTGCGATCCGCAGCAGAGTCTGTACCAGAATTCATACCAGCTGATGCTGAGCAGGCTGGGGTCTTGGCAAGGTGGAAACAAGCCATCCCTATTCTCCAAACTCCCAGACGCGGGCGCGGATGCGGCCGATGCGGCGACGAGCAGTTTCTTGGACGCGGCCCAGGTGGGATCGCCGATAGGAGATCCACTGCCGCTCACCGATGGCGACGGAGGTGTCACGGTCCTTTCGGGTTTCGATGCCCTCACGCGGCCGCCGTTGCCCACCGTGGATGCACCGCCGGCCTCCCCTGCCTCGCAGCACGGCGGGTGCAGCATGGTGCATGCAGGTGAGGGCAAATTGCCGTGCACCGGTCTACTTGCGCTGGCATTGGTACTGGCCACGCGCCTGCGCAGGTCGGCGTCAGCTGCCCGTGACCGGACCGACCGGCCCGCGCGCCGCTCGTAGACGCGCGACTTCCTTGCGCAGCGCTTGCGCGATTGCCTTCTGTCGATAGACCTCGCAGTTGGCCGCTTCGACCTCGGCCTCGGATTGGGCAAGCTTGCGTCGAACTTGATCCCTTTCCAGGCTCAAGAGTTCGCGTGCCGCCGCATCGTCGCTGATCTGGCGCAGGAAGCGTTCGATGTCCTTGCGCATGGTCGACACCGACTTGCCCTGGCGTTCGATGCTATCTTGCAGGGTCATTTGCCGTTCGCGCAGGGCCTCGCGCTCGCGCGCGATCTCCTCGGTCCGTTCGGTCAATCGTGTCACCTCGGCCCGCCACGCGGCCAATTCCGTCTGGTTCGCTTCGCCCGCGTCCACGGATCCGGTGGGCACGAGCAGGCTCTCGGAAAGCTGCCACGTCCGCTCGGCCGCGGGGGTGCACAGGGCGACGAAATGCGACGGTTTGCCCGCGACCCTGGCCATGGCCTCGCTCACCGCCAACTCGTCGCAGCCCGGAGCGAAGAACGAGACGGCGCGGAAGGGAGTCTCCTCGACAATGTCGACCGTTGCGAAGTGCTCGAGGACGATGTCCGCCAGCACGGCGCGCGCGCTCGCCCCAGCGGCGATGCGCGCGAGCACCGAGGCCGCCACGCGCACCAGGCACATGCCTTCGGGACGCAGGATCCTGCGAATCTCGGCGAAGAAGTTCGCGCGCTCCCGGTCGTCGGCAGCCATCGCGTCCGACAGCGCGCCGATCACGACGTCGGCGGCTGCGTTCGGGAATGGCAGCGGCAGTCCGCTCGAAACCACGGACAGAACCTGAACCGCGCCGGCCCTGCGCAAGAGCTCGGCGCCCGGACCGCCGCCCGACAGGTCGACCACCACCTTGCCCACGCCGAAAGGCTCCGCGAAAAGGTAGAACGACAAACCCCAATATGGAGCGAGCAGTTGGGACTCCGGTCCCGACTCGCGCGTTGGCGGGAGGGCCTGGCCAGAGGGCAAGGCCCCGCCCTGCTCGGGCTGGCTTGGCTCGGCGGTTTCGCTCTCTGGGTTCGGCGGGACCATGATGGCTACTCCGAGGCTTCATTTTCGCCCCGGCGCGACGAATACACAAGGAGGTCGCGCTGCCAAGCAAGCCGCGCCGAAGCGGAACCGAGATTCGATTCATGCGATAGTGGACACGACATGCGCAAGAAGTTGGGCCCCATCCTCGCCTGGGCAGGCACCATCGCCATCCTGGTTTACGTCGTCAGGGATCTCCACATGAGCGATGTGGTTCAAGCCATGGGTTCCGCGTCGTGGTGGGCAATTCCCGCCAATGCCGCGACAGTCTTGGCCATCTACTTCGCCGACTCCTTCGCCATCATGATGACCTTTGGTTGGTTCGTGGCCCGCCTGAGCTTCCTCGAAGTGCTTGTGGTGCGCGGCGCCACCTATTTGCTCGCCCTGGTCAACTATGCGGTCGGTCAGGGGGCCATCGTCTATTTCGTGAATCGCTCGCGCGGGGTCCCCATCATCCGCGGAACCGCGGCGGTGCTCCTCATCATGGGCATCAACATGCTCATGCTGCTCGTGTTGGCGAGCATCGGGCTGGTCGTGGCGAGCGACGTGCCGCGCAGCCTGCGCCTGGTGGTTCTGGCGGCCTATGCCGGACTCGCCATCTATGTCGTCCTGGTGGCGGTGAAACCGCGCTGGCTGGTGAGACGCCCAATCTTCGATGTCTTGCTCTCTGCTGGCGTGGTCGGTCACCTGCGCGCCATGCTCGTCCGCCTGCCCCATATCCTGACCCTGATGGTGCTGACCTGGACGTCCATGGCGGCTTTCGGCGTGGTGATTCCAGTGACCAAGGCGATTCTGTGCTTACCCATCGTCTATTTCGTGACGGTGTTGCCCATCTCGGTGCAGGGGCTCGGCACCACACAGGTCATGCTGAATCTCTTCTTCAATGTCTACGCGCCCGGCAACACCGTGGAGGCGCGCAAGGCCACCATCATCGCCGCCAGCCTGTTCATGCAGGTGGTGGCGAACGTCATCCAGATTTGCATCGGTTTCGTGTGCATGCGCAACCAGCTGGCCCGCGATCTCGCCAAGGTCCAGCCGGAAGCCGCACGAAAGGTCGAGTCATGAGGTACAACAAGCCGCGTACCATCAATGCCTTCTCCATCCTGCTCGTCATGGCCGTGGGCATTGGCGCCTACCTTCTCATTTACCTGTGGCCGGTGTACTCCACCTCGTCCCACGCCAAGTCGATCCTCTACGATCACGTTCCCGCACTGTACAAGGCCAACCTGCGTCCCGACGAAATCGCGCACCCCATGATCGAGACCATCAAGGAGGATATTGCGGCTGAGTTGAAGAAGATCGGCATCAACGACAAGGCCACCAAGATCATCATCCAACGCAGCCCCAAGGAAATCAGTCTCGAAGCCCATTTCAAGCTTTCCGCGCGTTTCCCCTTCCCCGACAAAGCCTACGAATTCAATATGTCCCCAAAGGTAACCAGCGACGCCACACGCATCGACTGGTAGTTTCATCCACGTGGTACAATCTCGCGGCTAGGTATGGCGAAAATCATCGTTCAGAGCAACGAGGAGCGGCGCGAATTCGAGCTGGGCCCGGTCACCACCATCGGCCGACACCCTCACAACACCGTCCAGGTTCTGGATCGCATCGTCTCCAAGGAGCATGCCCAGATCATACGACAGCCTGACGGAAGTTTTCTCTACCGCGATCTCGGAAGCCTGAACGGCTCGTTCATGAACGACGAGCGAGTGAACGACCACCCGCTCATGGACGGGGACGAAATCACGCTGGGCGGAACCATCCTCACCTTCGTCGAACAGTCCGAGCAAGCCGCGCAGGCCGCCCAGCGCGTGAGCATTCAACAACCGGCGCCTTCCGACGGCGCCTTCATCCAGCAGAAGGTGCAAGCCAGCACCGATTTCTTGCCTGAGAAAGACATCGCCGACGTGGAGACCCTGCGCGCCGACTACGAGAAGCTGCGCCTGGCCCACGAGCTCGGACGTTCCATCGGACTCGAGGTGGACATCGACGAGCTGCTAGAAAAGATCATCATGAAGGCCTTCGATCTCATTCCAGCGGATCGCGGCGTGATCCTGCTCATGGAGAGCGACGGCCCCAAACCCCGCGTGGCCAAGACCCGCGACGGCCGCAACGAACAGATTCTGCTTTCGCGCTCGATCCTTTCCGAGGTGGTCCAGCACAAGACCGCGGTGCTCTCGTCCGACGCCAGCGCCGACAGCCGTTTCCAGGGGGCGCGCTCGATCATCATGCAGGGCATTCGCTCGACCATGACGGTTCCGCTCATCCACCAAGAGCAACTGCTCGGCATCATGCACCTCGATTCCATGGTCGCCGCCAATGCCTTCGGCGAGAAGGATCTGCAGATCTTCGCCAGCATCGGCAACCAAGCCGCGGTGGCCATCCACAATTCCTTGCTGGCGCGCAAGATCGAACACGAGGCCAAGACCCGCGCCCAATTCCAGCGCCTTCTGTCGCCCAACCTGGTCGAGCAGGTCGTGTCCGGCAAACTGCAGCTCGAAAAGGGCGGCGCGCTCACCGAAACAACGCTGCTCTTTTCCGACATCCGCGGCTTCACGGCCATGAGCGAAAAGCGGGCGCCACAGGAAATCGTGCGCATGCTCAACGAGTACTTCGAGCTGATGGTCGACGTCATCTTCAAGCACGAGGGCACGCTCGACAAGTTCGTCGGTGACGAGATCGTCGCCCTATTCGGCGCGCCCGTTGCCCTGCCCAACGCCGAGATCAAGGCGATCGAATGCGCGCTCAACATGCTCATCGTGCTGGCCGAGTTCAATCGCACGCGCGCCAGCGAGGACCAGGATGAGATCAAGATAGGCGTCGGCATCAACACCGGAACCGTGGTCACCGGCGCCATCGGAAGCTCGCGAGCGCTGCAGTACACCGCCATCGGCGACCCGGTGAACACGGCCTCGCGCCTGTGCAGCGTGGCCAAGGCCGGCGAGATCCTAGTCTCCGAAGCCACCTTCGGCCGGGTGCAGTCGCTGGTCAACGCGACCGCGCTGCCGCCCGTCAGGGTCAAGGGCAAGACCGACATGCTGCGCATCTGGAACGTCACCGGCATGCGCTCCTCCGACTGGCGTGCCGAGACCACCAAGCCCTTTTAGTCGCCGCCATTCGAACGCCGCGAAACCTTGGGCAGTGGCCGGCATCGTATTCACGAGCTAGACTCTGTTCTCAAGGAGCCAACATGTCCGCAGTTGCACAAACCACGAACGAATCCGCGACGCAGGAGACCCAGGAGCTGGTGAAGCTGACCGCGCGCGCGGCGGAAAAGGTGAAGGCCATTCGCGCCGAGGAGAAGATCGAAGAGGGCTACGGCCTGCGCCTCAAGGTTGCGGGCGGCGGCTGCTCGGGCTTTGCCTACGACCTCTTCTTCGATCAGGCGCAGGATGTGGATCAAAGCTTCGAATCGCAAGGTGTTCGTATGCTCTGCGATCAAATGAGCTTGATGTACTTGGTAGGCACCGAGATCGACTATGTCGAAAACGTGCAAGGCTCGGGCTTCAAGTTCACCAACCCGAACGTCAAGTCCACTTGCGGCTGCGGCTCGTCATTTAGTGTTTAGGTGATCAATCGACGGTGATGCCGTCTTCATCCTTCATGCGGTTGATCTTGGTTAGGCACTGATCGCGGATCACGCCGCGCATTTTGGGGCTTTTGTCCTCGACGGACTCTTTGTAGACGCCCTGGTAGCTGTCGCACTTCATAGGGTCGGGGGCCTTGCGACAGAAGTAGTCGCGCACGCGTTCGCACGGGTTGCGGCTGGCCACGGCCATGCGTAGCGCCACCCATACCACGGCCGTGCAGAAGGCGACCGCCAACACGGCGATGGTCAGCCGGTAGCGCCGACGGTACTTCTGCGGATCGATCTTCTCGGCGTCGCGCCGGATCTGTTCCAATTCCTCGGGAGTCTCGTCCATGCACAGAAGATTACAGCGAAACGGGGCCCGGACTTCAAATAGGGAAATGCCCGGTCCGCGCCGTGCGTGCTAGATCGTTGCCATGCCTCGTTCGTCCGCGCCGCGCTCCAGGACCAAGGCAACGCGCAAACCCGTGCGCGGCCCTTGGCCACCGCCACCTGGCCGCGTGCCCGCCATCCTCGACGAGCTGGACCGGCTCTACCCCGCCGCCACCTGCGAGCTTCGCCACGACAATCCCTTCCAGCTTCTCTGCGCCACCATCCTCTCCGCCCAGTGCACCGACGAGAGAGTCAACCTGGTGGCGCCGACGCTGTTCGCACGTTTTCCCACGCCTTCCGCGATGGCCAATGCCGACACGACAGCGCTCGAAAACATTATCCGCTCGACCGGCTTCTTCCGCAACAAGGCCAAGAATCTGCTCGGTGCTTCTCGCATGCTGGTGGAAAGGTGGGCCGGCGTGGTGCCACGGACCATGGACGAACTGCTCGATCTTCCGGGCGTCGCACGCAAGACAGCCAACGTCGTGCTGGGCACAGCCTTCGGCATCGCGGACGGCGTGGTTGTCGATACCCACGTCACCCGTCTTGCGCAAAGGCTCGGGCTCACGCGCTCGGAAACACCGGAAAAGATCGAAGCCGATCTCATGGCGATCGTACCGCGCGAGCGCTGGATTCTCCTCTCGCACCAGCTCATTTGGCATGGCCGTCGCATCTGTCAGGCACGCAAGCCGAATTGCGATGCGTGCCCAATCGCGCCCCATTGCCCAAGCGCCTTTCGCGCGACTTGAAGACCCGCGCGGAACCGCGTGCGGCGCCTACGCTTCGCTGGCTTTGTTGGCCGCGTACCATCGCGGGGTTTGGGAGGGGATCCACTTGGGGTTCCCATGATCGCGTTGGCGAAGCCGGGCTATGCCCGGCGTAGCCAGAGCGCGGGAGGGTTTGGGAACCCTCCCAGGGTTCCCATTACACTAGTCACGCACGGGAAGGGCGCGGATGGCGGCCTTGCCGTCCTTTTCATACACCGAGAAATGCGCCGTCCTGCACTGGTACTTGGCGACCAATTGGTCGCGGTTGCTGCGCAGCTTGGCGACGAACTTCTCGAGCGAAAGCCCGGCCAGCGATTCGCCACAATTTTGCCTGACCGCCCGATACTCCTCGAACACCTGGTTGAAGTGCGCCTCGTCGGGATCTTGGCTGCCGACCACAGGCGTTATGGCTTCGCTGGGAGGGACAGCGAGAGGCCTGGCCGAGGCGGAAACTGGAATGGGCAGAAACGAAGGCGCGGGGACGGGAGGCGTTGGTGCCACGGCCACGGCATAAGGCGCGGCTGGCGCGGGAGCAGCCAATGGCGCTGGTGGCGGCGCCATGGGAACGGGCGGTGGCCCCCCGGCGAGACCGGGCGCGGAACGGGGCGTGCCGAACAGCGAGGCGGCCATGGCGGCCGGTAGCGGTGGGCTCTTGGACAATGCCGCGTGGGAAACATCGAACGACCTACCGTCGCCAGCGCCGGCCTTCGCATCGAGAATGGCGGAAATGTCCTTCTTGGCGGTTTCGCTCTTGGGCAGCGGCGCGTGCGTGTAGTACTCGATGGTGGCGTTGATATCGCGGGCAATGCCGCCCAGCTTGCCGTCGTAGCGCCGATCGTCGATCTTCTGAACTTCTTGCCTGGCCAGGCTATGCAACTCGGATCGCAGCCGCCGCAGCGGATTCTCGACCTCGATGCGCTGGAGGTAGAGCCCGATGAAGACGATGGCGAGAAGACCGCCGCCGAGTTGCAACCAGGGGAACTTTCCCCACTTCAAATCGTCGGAGGAGGTGCTGGATAGCAGGGCCCATGGATTCGATTCCGGCGACTTCTTGGTAAGCAGGACGTAGTAGGCGCGTTGCTCGGCCGCTTCACCCGCGAAGGGAGCGGCCACCACCAGCATGCGTTCATTCCCCATGTGAATCGGCAGCGCCCGCGTGCGCTTGTGACTGGCGATCTCGGCCGCATGGTCCTCGATCACATCTGGCAACTGTGTGAGCAAGGCTTCTGCCAGCGTCGAGGAAAGCACCGTCTTGCGCAGCACGATGGCCACATCCACGCCTAGATTCTGCTTCCACATCTCGGCCAGGCGCTTGCCGGTTTCGACCGCGACGACCAGCGCGCCCACGATACGATCATGCGACTTGGACAAGACCGGCGCCGCGCCGATTCGGCGCAGGCGATTGCCAGCGCCCCACACATCGTCGGAGAGATAGCCACGCAATGCGTCAGCCACCACGTCGGCGCCCGCAATCGACTCGCCGAATTCGCCCTCGTCGTCACCCACGCGCGCAACGACGCGCCCCTTACCGTCCACGGCGATAATCGATTCGACCCCGATGGCCGCGCGATCAGGCACGAGTTCGCGCATGCGGTTGCGCACGGATTCGTGCAAGGGGCGGAGCTCGCTCATGCCACGCGTGGCCGCATCCAAGGCATCAATCAATTTGCCATCGGTGCCCAGCTTCGCGACGTAGTCGATCCAGCGCCGCGCATCGTTCTTGAGCATCTGCTCGGCGGCGTACTGGGCGCGATCCATGCGTTGGCCTTCGAGCTGCTCGATGTGGCGATCGGCCGGACGTGGCGCCACGAACGCGGCCGTCACCGCGACCCCGGCGAGCAGGCCGACCAGGACGAACCAAATCTTGGAGAGAAACATCGTCTACTTCCCCTACTCTATTCGGCGTTTTCCTTGAGAGCGGCGCCCTGAACCCTCAGAGCCACGTCCAGTCCTTTCGACGTAACGTCGACCTCCTGCTCGTGCACCCAGCGTCCATTGCTCCAAACTTTGAGGGTCGCGTGTCCCTCGGGAACGTCAGGAATCTTGAAACCGCCCTTGTCCTCGACCACGGCGAAAAGCGGCGAGCTGGTCACGATGACCGAGATCACGATATGCGGATACTCGGCGCAGCGAACGAGGTACTCGCCGGCCGTCCCGAATCGCTGTTTGCGAACCGTCCCCGACGCCAGCCGCTCGGGCGCCATGAGCTGCGGCTGCTTGGGCGTCGAAAGATCGTGCGCGACCTTGTCGGCGTTCTTGAACTCGACCACCGAGCCCTCGCTGATCACGACAGTTGACGGGTTGGCCTGCAAACCCGAGATCTCCACCGCGACGCTCTTGGGCGGAATCGCCTGATACTGTGGCCCCACCAAGAGCACGACGGTGCCGCCCCGCAGGCTCGCGTTCTGGACTCCCACGTTGGTGTTTTCGACCCGCCAGTAGCCGGTAAGAAGCCGGCCGGTCTTCAGGTCGGGCGGAAGGCTGACCGTGCCCTTGACGGCGGCAGCCTGGACAGGGGTCTGCCAGCCAAGCGCAAGGGCAAGCGCGGCGGCGGGAAGCAAGGTACGGCGAGAACGTAGGACGATCATGCGGCAGGGCCTCCGTGAGAAGAGAGCGGCAACGTCGTTGCAACATGCCGCGACCTGGTATGCTTAGGGACTCCATGGCGTCGACACCATCTAAAAGCCTTGAAACTTTCCCCAACCCGAATCCGGAGCGGGATTACACCATCCGCTTCGAGTGTCCCGAATTCACCTGCCTGTGCCCGAAAACCGGCCAGCCCGATTTCGCGACCATTCGCGTGGAGTACGTGCCCGACGGTCTGTGCGTGGAACTCAAGTCGTGGAAGCTGTACCTCTGGTCGTACCGTAGCGAGGGCGCCTTCCACGAGGCGGTCACCAACAAGATTCTCGACGACCTGGTCGCGGCGGTGAAACCGCGGCGAGCGCGCGTGGAAGGCGACTTCAAGGTACGCGGTGGCATCCACACCACGGTCGTCGCCGAGCACAACAGAGCGTAGTCGACAGCCGTCTTCCGACGGTCGAGAGAGGCTGCCGACTGCGTTCGCGAACATCAGCCCTTGTTCTGGATCACCGCAAGGGTTACCCGTGTCTCGCCGAGCAGGTCGGACGCGCCCGGAAGACGGACCGCGTTCTCATCACGCTCGACCTGCTTTTCCAAGGCCTCGATGACCGCCTTGTCGTTCTTGTTCGCCAGGCGCGCGAACGACTGGAGAATGGCCAGTTGCACGGGAAAGCGATCCTGCGTGAGACTGGCCACGGGCTTAAGCGCGCCCAAGAGGAGCGGCAAACCGTGGGCCGGATCCCCCGAGAAGCCGATGTAGAAAGCCGCCTTCTCGGCGCGCGGCCAGGATGGGTCGGTCAGGTGTTTGCCGTAGCAATCGATCTTGTTGCCGCATTCCTTGGCCACCTGCATGCGGTCGAGAGCTTCGCCGAACAAGCCTTGAACTTCCTTTTCCTTGTCGGCCAAGGCCTTGAACGCCTCGTAGTGTTCGGGGCCGGCGATGCGAGCCAGATCGATGGCCGCGTTGGCGCGCAGGTCGGATGCCTTCTGGCCGCCCACGACCACGTAGCCGGACTTCGCGGTCTCCATCAGGATTGGCACCGCGCGCTTGTCGCCCGAAAGGTAGATGCCGTCCTCGGCCGCCGAGCGGGTGGGGGCATCGGCCTTCTTGTCCTTGAGCGTATCGAGCAGCACGTCCACGGCTTCCTTGGTGCCGATGAAGCCGAGAGAGATGAGGATGGCCTTGTGCTCGCCCGACTTGGCGGGAACCTTGAGTCGCGCCGCGAGCGCGGGCACGGCCTTGGCGGCGCGCAGGTCGCCCAAAACGATGGCGGCCTTGTAAGGTGCGATGCCGGGGCTGTATTTGTCAAAGTCGAGCTTCTTGGCCATCTCGTTGATTTCGACGTTCTTCTCGTTGAGCAACTCGATGAGCGGCTGGACGGCGGGCTCGCCCATGCGGACCAAGCCCAGCCGACACTCTTGGAAGATGTTGGCGTTTCGCCCGGTCATGAACATGCCCTTGATGAGCGCGGGGATGGCGGCCGGATCACGCAGCTGGGCCAGACCCAAAGCCGACTTCTGATTGAGCAGGAAGTCCTGCTCGTCGGCCGAGGTCGTCAGGATCTTCGACAGGACCGGCACGGCGCGATTATCGCCGATCTTGACCAAGGCACGAATGGCGGCGAGACGCACGTTGTTCGCGCGCGATTTGATGGGAAGCTGGTGCTCGACGGCTTTGATGAGGGCCGGAACAGCCTCGACGGCCTGCCCTTTCATGTCACCAAGCGCGCCAGCAGCGACGATAGCGCGGTCGAAATCGTCTTCCGTGAAATCCAGCGCGTCGATGAGCAGCGGTATCGTGCCGGGATCTTGGTAGCGAACCAGGGCTTCGAGGTGTTCCGGCTTCTTGGTCTCCTTGTAAAGATCGATGAGGGCGGGCAGCGCGACCTTGGCGCGCTCAACGCCCATGCGCGCAAGCTGGTTCAACGCCTCCTGCTGGTCGCGGACGTTCTTCAGCTTATTGGCCCAGGTCATCGGATCGTTGGGATCTCCGGAGCAGGCTGCGGCCAATACACCGGCGATTGCGGACAAGACGGCTAGCTTTCGGATCTGCATCAGAACACCTCCCCGGAAGAAGAGAACTCCAAATAAACCAGCGGCCGACCCCTTGTGCGGAGCCGGCCGCGACGAGACAGCCGGAGCGAAGGATAGGGAATTCCTCCCGAGGAGGAAAGCCCCCTTTTTCGCTACTCGGCGGCGGCTGGCGCGGCTGCGCCTCCCTTGGCCTTGGGACGAACCGCGAAATTCACGTTCTGGTAGCCCGCGGCGGCGGCCGAAAACATAACCTTGCGCAGCATCTTGAATTCGACGCTCTTGTCCGCCTGGATGATGCAGACGCCTTTGAAGTCCTCCGCGGGGTGCAGAAGCTTATAGTTGTTCTTGTCCGTGACGAGTTCGTCGTGCAACTCGGTGATCTTCATGTCACCCGTGGCCGAGTCCTTCATCAGGTCCTCGCCCGTTGCAACTTGACGACCGTCCAAGGTGACAACGTCCCTGGTCACGCCGATAACCGGGGCGCGCTCGAGGTCGCTCCAATTCTGGGCGTCGGGCAGCGTGATGTTCTTCTGCACGAAGAGGATTTCGCCCGAAGCCGAGAACGACATGAGGAGGAAGATAACGAGCATCGTCATCATGTCGATGTAGGCGACGAGGTTGAGATCCGCGCTGGTGCTCTTACGTCCACCGTGACCCAGCTTGAGCTTGGCCACCTCGAGGTTGATGGAGTGGTAGAGATGTGGCTTTGGGGCATCAATTGGCATGGCGCTATCTCCCTAGATTCCGGCCGCACCGCTGTCGATGAGCGAAATGTCCGGAAACCTCGCTATCATCGCGGTGTCCATGGCGCGCACGAGGGTTTCGAACTTGATGGTGTCCTCGGAAGCAACCTGGGCGTCGTTCTTGTCCGGGTGGCTTTCCTTGGCCTTCTTGAGCTCGACGGCGAGACGTTCGAAGTCATAGTCCGAGCCCTTCTTGGGAATCGGGGTTTGATCCTGGCCGACGACAAGGTTGAATCCTTCCTGATTCACCAGAATGACGACCTTGACCTGCAACTCGGGCGGAGTTTCCTCGCCAGCCGCACCCTGTCCCTTTTGTTGGGTCTGCAGGCGCGCGAGCTGCGTCCACACCGCGGTGATGAGCAGAAAGGCGACCATGCAGGTGAGAAGGTCGATGTAGGGGACGAGGTTCAGGTTAGCGTTGAGGGATTTCTTCCCCGACTTACTACCTGTATCAACTGATACGCTCATGATTTTCTCCCGTCTTGGGACGACCTCTGCCGCCCCGTGAGACTACAGCTTCGACCGGCCTAGTGGCGGGCGTCGCCGCGGCCGGCAACCACGAGATTGAGAACCTCGACCGAGGACTGGTTGACACCGTCGAGGATGGCCTGCGTCTTGCCGTTGAGCACGGCGTAGGCGGCCAAGCCCAAGATACCGGTGCCGAGGCCGAACGCGGTGCAGTTCATGGCTTCCGAAATGCCTTTTGAAAGCATGGTCGCCTTCATCGACGGATCGACGCCGGCAACGGACGCGAACGACTTGATAAGGCCGGTGATGGTGCCGAGGAGTCCGGCCAGGGTGGCGAGGTTGCCGAGCATGGCCAGGTAGCCCGTTCGCTTTTCGATCTTGGGCAATTCGCGAAGTGCTTCTTCGTCCATGGACTGCTGAATCTCGTGCTCGGAACCGGCCTGCTCGGCCTTGCGGATGCCGGCGGCCAGAATCTTGGTCGTGCCCGTCGGAGTGGAGTCACAGGTCGAGATAGCACCGCGCAGGTTGCCAGCGACAATCTGCGACTTGATCATCGACATCAGCTGATCGACATCGATCTTCGACTTGCCGAGGTACATGGTGCGCTCGATCGTCAGGTAGACGGTGATGCAGCAGAGAATGAGAATCGGGTACATTCCCCAGCCGCCCTCTTTGAAAGCTTCCATCAAGAACATTGCGAGATCTCCTTTTCCTTAGCGACGCGTGTTTCGAAACTGGTGAATGGTTACCCGTGCTTCGCGGCCTTCGCGCTCGCCACGAGGTTGACCACGTTCTTCTTCATTTCAGCGATGTCGTCGAGAATGGCTTGCGTCTTGCCGTTCAACCAGGCAAAGGACGCCAAGCCGATGATGCCGGTGCCAAGTCCGAAGGCGGTGCAGTTCATGGCCTCCGAGATACCTTTCGAGAGCAAAGTCGCCTTCTGCGAAGGATCGACGCCAGCGACGCCGGCGAACGACTTGATGAGGCCGGTGATGGTGCCGAGGAGGCCGGCCAGGGTGGCCAGGTTGCCGAGCATGGCCAGGTAGCCGGTTCGTTTCTCGACGGCGGGCAGCTCGCGCAGCGAGGCTTCCTCCATGGCCGAAACGATTTCTGGCTCGGAGCGATTGGCGCGCATGAGGCCAGTCTGGACGATGCGGGTGAGCGGCGTCGGGTTGCCCGAGCAGACCTTGATCGCGCCCTGAATATTGCCTTGCGAGATCTGCGAGTGGAGAAGCGCAAGGAGCTTATCCTTGTCGATCACGGCCTTGCGCAGAACGACCGCGCGCTCCGTGATGATGGACACCGTAATCATGAGAAGGATGAGGATTGGCCACATCCCCCATCCGCCTTCGTGGAAGGCATCGGCCAAGAGCTTCAGAACGGTCATGTGTTCCTCCTTCGGTCTTTCGTCGGTGATGGGACAGTGCTTTTCCGACTGCACACCACCGACCATCGAGAACAGAAAAGCGGCTGGGAGCTTAGATGAGAACTAGGATCGCCCCGGACTGCCACACTGAAAGTAGGCCCGAACTTCCGAACTGCATTTCAAATGCCACATGGGGATTCTTTTGTCTAGCCGGTAAATCCCGCTATCCGCGAATATTGGCGCTGGAAGGATCGGGGCGTTTCTCCACGGTACGGGGTGAAATGAAACAGTCGAGCCTGGTGGCAGCCGGTATGTCCCTGCGTCGTTCGGTGTCTTCGATCGCCGCTGGACCCTTGTCAGCGTTTGCGGTACGTCTAGTGAGTCGTGGTAACCCGCGTTCTCGACTTGGCCGTCTTGGTGCTACTCGCTGTGGCTATCCTCATGCCACGACCCGACGTGAAGGTGAAGCCGGCATTTGCCGAAAACTCGCCGGCTCGCCAGCGCATCGCCGAGCTGCAGACCCAACTTCTCGCCACGCCCACGAATTCAGGGGCGGCCCTCGAGCTCGCCGGCCTTTTCATGGACGTCGGCCACCCGGAATGGGCGCTGGCATCGCTCGACTCCGCGCTGGCAGCGCACCCCGATGACCACCGACTGCACCTGGCGCGCAGTTTGGCCTTCGTGGACCACTTCGAGGCTGGCTACGCCTACGGCGAAGCCACGCGCGCCATCGCACTGTGCGAGGGAGGTTCTGCGGTTCCCTGCGACGATGCCGAGCACACACGCATGGTCATCCTCAAGACCACGCTTGATCGCATCAAACACATGGACATGCGGCGTGATCCCAACTCGGCCAAGGACCAGATCATCAAAGGCCTGCGCTCGACCTTCGTGCCGAAGAGCAGGAGCGACAAGGCCGCGGGCGAGAAGCCCGCGCCCAAGACCGATCCAGCGCCAGCCAAGTAGCGCGCCTCACGACCGCCACGTTCAGAATAGAGGTGGCGCCTATTCCGCAATCAACTCAATGCGCTATGGTTCGCCAGGTGAGAATAGTGCCGTTCCTTACGAAGTTAATGTTGCGCAATCACGCCACCTCGTGGGAATCTAATTGTGTGTAGAGGTCGTCTGCAGGTTCTCGCTGCCGTGAGGTTGAAACTGGTCCATGGGCTTTGTTGTAGTCGCTTGTCCCTCTCGAAATTCCAATTCACCGTCTAGAAGCCGCGTGCGCCTGTGCTTGTTGTTTGTGGGACTGTGCTTGGCGACTTCGCCTGCGTACGCCAAGAATCGCATCATCTTCCCCTATTCGCCGTGCACGCCCAAGAGCACGCTCCCGGGCTGCACGATCAAACGATTCGGCACGGAGACCATCCCCTACGCGCCGAAGCCCTATGCCGATCACGGGCTCGCCGACACCCTAACCGAGCAGGGCCGCCACGCGCGCGGCATCTACATCACGCCCATGTACCTGCATGGCAAGGGCGCCGAGCGCACGGCGCTGGCGGTGAAGCATGGCAAGCTCGACGCCGTCGTCATCGACATGAAGGACGACCTCGGAAATCTGACCTATCCGTCGCGCATTCCGCTCGGGCAGAAACAAATCAACGTCCTCATCAAGGATCCCGTGGCGATGGTGAAGACCTTCCACGCGCAAGGCATCTACGTCATCGGCCGTATCGTCTCGTTCAAGGACAGCCGTCTTCCCTACGCACGTCCCGACCTCGCGGTGCGCACCGGGGCGCACGCCGAACGGCTCTTCGCCGCTGGCGAGAACTGGCTCGATGCCTACGCGCCCGAGGTCTCGGACTACCTTGTCGACATCGCGCTGGAATTGCAGTCGTTCGGATTCGACGAAATCCAATTCGACTACATTCGCTTTCCCAAGGGTCGTCCCGCGTCGCGCGCCACCTGGCTTCATGCCGGCGCAAATCCCCCATCCCACGCCGATGTCATGGCCGGTTTTCTCGAAAGAGTCGACCGCGCCGTGAGCCTTCCCATTTCGGCGGACGTATTTGGACTGACCACCTTGGTGGACGGCGATCCGTGCGATCTCGGCCAACACATCGAGCGCATGACCCAATACATCGAGGCCATCTCGCCTATGATGTACCCCAACGGGATGGATACCTACTTCCGCAACAACCACGTCACCTCGCATGTCATCGGGCTGATTCAATGCGGACTGCAGCGCGGACGCAACAAGGCCAAGGACATCGTGCTGCGGCCCTACCTGCAAGCCTACGGTGACAGGGTCGAGCATATGTGGGGACCGGATTTCGTCATCGAGCAAGTGCTAGCCGCCGAGCGCGCCGGCAGCGACGGTTTCCTTTTCTGGAATCCGACCATGCACAATCAAGTCGCCATGCAAGCCATGCACGAGCTGGCCTTGCCGAAGGAGCAACGAAAGGGCGTGGCGTTTCTGCAGCGCCGTCCCGACCACATCGATTCGGCGTGGTGTCCGGCAACCGGCAATGTCTTCGCCACGCCAGCCGATCGTGACAAGCGAAGCCAACGCACCGCTGGTGGCGCGCACAAGCTCGCGGCCTCGCACTGCACCGGTTCCTGCGCCACCGCGCCGTGATCGCGCAGAGCGTCTGCGCACCTGGAGGGGTTTGCAATCCCAGTCGATGCGCCTAATACTTCGCCGCCGGGGGAGCCATGGTGGCTGAGAGGCGCCGCGATCGGGCGCGACCCCTTGAACCTGATCCGGACAATGCCGGCGTAGGGAGATGCAAGCGTGAACAATAGTCCATCGAGCCCGGGGCTTCTGCCCTTGGAAACGGAGCTGCCCAACTCGTGCAAGGTGTATGTCGAGAGCGAGGGCGTGGCCGTGCCCATGCGCGAGATCCGCCTGGGCGGCGGCGAGGCGCCGATTCGCGTCTACGACACCACCGGGCCGCAGGGCCATGACATACGCGAGGGCTTGCCCAAGCTGCGCGCGCCGTGGGTCGCGCGGCGAAGCGGACGTGGAGACGAGAACTTCTCCCAGCTTCACTGCGCTCGCCGCGGCGAGATCACCGAGGAGATGCATTTCGTGGCCCTACGCGAGAGCATGCGCCCGGAATTCGTGCGCGACGAGATTGCCGCTGGTCGCGCCATCCTGCCCGCCAACATCCGCCATCTCGAACTCGAACCGATGATCATCGGCCGCAAGTTTCTGGTGAAGGTAAACGCCAACATCGGCAACTCGGCACTGTCCTCGTCCATCGCGGCGGAAGTCGAGAAACTGCAGTGGGCCACGCGCTGGGGCGCCGACACGGTCATGGACCTGTCGACCGGCGCCAATATCCGGCAAACGCGCGAAGGAATTCTGCGCAACGCCGCCGTGCCCATCGGCACCGTGCCGCTCTACGAATGCTTGGAGAAGGTCGGCGGGCGCATCGAGGATCTTTCCATCGATCTCTTTCTGCAAACCATCACCGAGCAGGCCGAGCAAGGCGTGGACTACTTCACCATCCACGCCGGTCTCCGCCTCGCGCATGTGCCGCTCACCGCCCAACGCACCGCCGGCATTGTCTCGCGCGGCGGCTCCATCATGGCCAAGTGGTGCCTGCTCCACCACGAAGAGAATTTTCTCTTCACGCACTTCGAGGCCCTGTGCGAGGTGGCCAAGAAATACGACGTGGCGTTTTCTCTCGGCGACGGACTGCGGCCAGGGTCGCTCGCCGACGCCAACGACGCCGCACAATTCGCCGAGCTCGACACCCTGGGCGAGCTGACCCAGACAGCGTGGAAGCACGACGTGCAAGTCATGATCGAGGGGCCGGGACACGTGCCGCTCGATCGCATCAAGGAAAACATGGATCGCCAGGTCGCCGCCTGCCACGACGCCCCCTTCTACACGCTGGGACCGGTGGTCACCGACATTGCGCCCGGCTATGACCACATCACCTCGGCCATCGGCGCCACCCTCATTGGCTGGTACGGCACCGCGATGCTTTGCTACGTTACGCCCAAGGAACACCTGGGCCTGCCCAACCGCGAGGACGTCAAGGCCGGCGTTATTGCCTACAAGATCGCGGCCCATGCCGCCGACGTGGCCAAGGGGCATCCGGGCGCGCGTTTGCGCGACGACGCGATGGCCCGCGCGCGCTTCGCCTTCCGCTGGGAAGATCAATTCAATCTATCTCTCGACCCGCCCACCGCGCGCAGCTATCATGACGACTCGTTGCCGGCCGAAGTGGCGCGCGATTCGCATTTCTGTTCCATGTGCGGGCCGGCCTTCTGCGCCATGAAGATCACCAAGGAACTGCGCGATGCCGCCGCGGAGGAACAAGCCGCGGCGGGAGACGTTCGCCTGCGCGGCTTGCAAGCACGCGCGCAGGCCTTCCGCGCGCAGGGCGGGGAAATCTACCAACCCGCGGCAGCGAACGCGAGCAAACCGTCGGAGGCTGGAAAATGAGTGCGAACATCGGAGTGAGAAGTTCTGGTTTCTGTCTGGTGCTGCTGCTTTGGGCCGGGCTCGGCAGCGCAAGAGCCTTGGCCGGCGATGAAGCCGACGCCGGACGAAAACAAGCGGCCAAGGCCACTCGACTCGCGGACAAGCACGACTGTCCAGGCGCGGTGGTCGCATTCGCCAAGGCCTACAAGCTTCTTCACGATCCGGCGCTGCTCTTCAACCGCGCCGAGTGCATGCGCAAGATGGGCAAGAACAAGGAGGCGATCAAGGACTACGAACAGTTCCTCGCCGATCTGCCGGCGACGCCCAACCGCGCCAGCGTGGAGGCGCGCATCGCCTCGCTGCGCGTGCCCGTGCCAAGCGAAGCCAAGTCCGCGGCCGCCTCGGAGCCTAAGAAAGCGACGGCTGACAAGACAAAAGCTGAAAAGCCAAAAGAAGAGAAGCCAGCGCCCGCCGAGCCGCGCGCCGAGAAGTGGACGGACTAGCCGCTTGTCATGGGAACCCTCGAAGGGTTCGCTTTGCCCTCGGCTCCTTCCCACCGCCCAACCCACTCCTCGCTGCGCTCGGCCTCGCCAAACCCTCCCGCGACGCTTCGCTGCCAGCAAAGTTGGCAGGCTTCGCACGCGTTCTACTTTCCCGATTCCTTCTCCGAAGGAAAGGCGCCTGTTCGCACGTCGGTGGCGAACGCGGTGAAGGCCGCGACCGCTGCGCGGCCGAGTTCGGCGTAGCGACGGGCAAAGCGCGGCGACCAATCGGGATCGAGGCCCAGCAAATCGTGCATGACCAGAACCTGTCCGTCGCAGGACGGGCCCGCCCCGATGCCGATGGTGGGGATGGGAACGCTCTCGGTGATGGCCGCGGCCAGCGAGGCGGGCACATTTTCGACCACCAGGGCGTAGGCGCCGGCATGGGCCAGGGCGCGCGCGCCGGCCAGAATCGACTGCGCTTGCTCGTCGGAGCGGCCTTGCATCTTGAACCCGCCGAATTTGTGCACCGACTGCGGCGTCATGCCCACGTGCCCCATCACAGGAATGCCGATCGACACCAGCCGCGCCACCAGTTCGCTGACTTCCTCGCCACCTTCGAGCTTCACGGCCTCGGCCGACGCTTCCTTGAGCAATCGCCCGGCCGCCCGCACGCCATCCTCGATCGACGCCTGGTAGCTCAGAAACGGCATGTCGGCCACCACCTGCGCGCGCTGGGCGCCGCGGGCCACCAGCCGGCAGTGGTAGATCATCTCATCCAGCGTGACCGGCAGCGTGTTGGGCTGGCCCTGCACCACCATCCCCAGACTGTCGCCCACCAAAACGATATCGACGCCAGCGCGATCCGCCAGGCGGGCAAAGGCCACATCGTAGGCGGTTACCGCGACGATCTTCTCGCCCTTGCCCTTGCGTTCGCGCAGGCTGGTGCAGGTCAGCTTCTTCACGTTTGCCATGGCTAGGCCGATTCTAGCAGGGCTTCGGCGCGACAATGAACTGCTAGCGCCGGCTCCAGTGGTTGATGCCAGCGTGGGTTTGACCGATCACCTCCAGAAGCGCGGCGCGGTCCTCAGCGTTGCCCACAAAATCGATTTTGGAAGCATCGACGATGAGCAACGGGGCGTCGCTGTAGTTGAAGAAGAACTCGGCGTAGGCGCGCGCCACCTCGCGCACATAGTCGGGCTTGATGGCCTTTTCCAGCGAACGCCCTCGCTTCTCGATGCGCGAAAGCAGCACGTCGGTGCGTGCTTGCAAATACACCACCAGATCCGGCGTGGCCACGCGCGGGCGCAGGGCCTGGTAAACGCGGTCATAGAGGGCGAGCTCCTCGCGCGAAAGAGTCAAGGTGGCGAACAGGCGATCTTTGGCGAAAAGATAGTCAGACACCACGCCGCCTTGCTCGAACAGGCCGGTTTGCAAAAATTCGGCCTGCTGGCCGTAGCGCTGGAGCAAGAAAAAGAGCTGCGTGGAAAGCGCGAAATGCTGCGGGTCCTTGTAGAACGAGGCCAAGAAGGGATTCTCGGCCGGGTTCTCGCGCACCAAGCGCGCGCCGAGTTCGCTGGCCAGGATCTCCGCCAAGCTGGATTTACCCGCGCCGATCGGCCCCTCGACCGCGATGGTGCGGGGACGCTTGCGCTGCTGTCTTGGCGCCGCCGGGTTCATGGCTCTCCATCCATGGCTAACACAAGTTCGATGTTCGCCGAAGTTCGTCGCATGTTCGCCGCGCGCACGGTGCGCCAGCATCAGGGCGCGGGCGTCACGTTCCACAACATGAAAACGTGATCTTGAAAATCGTTGTCGCCATCCTCGTCGAAAGCGACCACGAAGGCGTCTTGCACCAGGGTGCGGCCGCGGCTGCGCAAGGGGTAGACCCGCGCCACACGCTTGTGTGTCCCCGCATTCAGGGCATCGTCGGCGTACAAGATGCGCTTGCCCACCTTGAGGTAGAGACCGAACCTCGCTTCGCCGGGATCGAAACTGGTCTGGCTCTCGCCTTCCAGTTCCGGATTGAGCGTCTGGTGATGGCCCTTGCCCGCGCCGCCGATTTCCTTGCCGACCGCTTTGCCGTTTTCGATGACATAGGTGCCGAAGGTGGAGTCCTCGTCCGCGGTGTAGCGGGCGATGAGGTAGTAACCCACGCGCCCGGGCTTGGCCCGCTGGAAGAGCGGCGCCTTGATTTCGTCGCCCGCCGGCTCCGAGGGCAGCGCCAGCGCCGGGCTACCCACGTTGACGTCATAGCCCAGCGCCTCGAGGATCTGCTGCAAGGGCGGCTCATCGGTTCGCGCCTTTCCCTTGGTCACCAGCCCGGTCAAGTCGCAGGGCGGTCCGTCGTCGTCGCCGCGCACGACGCGCACGCGGGCGTGGTGGACCCCAGGTTCGGCGTCGGCCGCAGGTTCGAACCCGATGGAAAACGCAAAGGACGCATTGGGCGACAGCACCACGGGCAAGAGCGGCACGTTGACAACCTTGAAGGTGGCCGCATTTACACCCACGGTCCGTATCTCGGAAACCTGGACCGCGTCGGTGCCGGTGTTCTTGACGGCAATCGGTTCGCTGGTCTTGGTCACAGCGCGCAGGCCGGAAAAGTGCAGCTCGAGCGGCGTGACCTCAAGCGGCTCGCGAAACTTCTCCACGCTCGGCGCGGGCAGCGCGGCTTCGATCTTGGCCGCGGGCTTGGGCAGCGGCTTGGTGGCGCAACCCCCGAGGAGAAGACCCGCACACAAGATCCCGCAACATGAATGCCTGGTTCGCATGGTTGACCTCGACTAGGGTAAGTCCACTCCGGCCCGGCGGCCAGAATAAGCTGCACCCAGGCGACCGACGGGAACCAACCCGTGCGGGTGGTGTATGCTGACACCATGAGACCTTGCCGAGTTCTGCTCGTCGCGGTGATTTCTTCCGCGCACCTCGGTTGTTCGTTCGTGTTCGTAAAAGGGCCACCGCGGCCGGGCGAGAAGCCCGACGTGCAAAACGAAACAGCCTGCACCGAAAGGAACGCGCTTCCCGTCACGGACACCGTGGTTGCATCCATCTTTGGCGCAGAAGCTTCCGCGAACTTCTTGCTCATGGGAATCGGTACTCCTCCACCCACCCAAACAGCCGCCCAGCGCCACGATTCGGAAACGACTGCGTACGCCTTCATAGGCAGCGCGCTTGCCGTCGCTGGGGTCACGGCAGCATCGGCCATTTGGGGTTTCCGAACCACGCGCAGGTGCCGCGAGTACGTCCATGACCCGACCGTGGCGATGGCTCGGCATTTGCCACTCAGCGATCTCCTGTGCGACCATGATGCCGACTGCGAAATCATTGACTGGAATTATCGCGAATGCTGTCCGGGCTCTCACGGAGAGCCCTACGCCGTCTCGCGTGCCGCGGTGAAACTTCACGAGACTCTCGATTGCGAGTGCCAACGAGAGGGAAACGTTGGAGGTTGCTTCACGAAACGCGAGGATTGGATTGCCGTCTGCGCGGACCATGCCTGCAAGAGACGCTCGGCCCAATCCTCCACTTGGCCGGAGGTCGTTTGTCAGCCGCGATCTCGATCAAAGTGAAAGCTATCCATCGGGACTCGCCACGTGGCGCCATCCGATCTCTACGAGGCGGTGGCGGCACGACCGAACGCAGCCGCCGATGCCCAACATCGCGGGATTTCCCCTAGTTATTCCCGTGCGGGAAGAAGCTGTCGTTGTAGGAGAACACCCCGCCGAAACGGTCGAAGGTGATGGCGCCGAAGAGGTTCACTGCGATGCCAAAGAGCACAAGCGCCTTGAAGAGCCATGTAAACCGGCGCCCACCCACGGCAAGCAGCATGACCAGGAACACGATGTAGTCGAGGCTGAAGCGATAGCCGAACTGCTGAAAGCCCGAATTCTGGTAGAGCAGCGAAGGCAGCGCGGTGGTCAGGATGGATAGCCACAGGCCACGGGCAAGCGGACTGCGTTCGGCCGGTGCTACCGTGTATCCCAGCGCCGGCGTAGTCACCAGCATGGACATGCCGTGCTCGCTGACTTTGATAAAGGGGTATTGGGCCATGATGCGCGGCAGAAGCAGAAGCGCGCAGGTGAGATTGCGCGACAGAAAGTGGTAATTGACGAGGCCCCAGCGTTGGATGCGGTCTTGCCAGGCGATGTTGAGATACTTGTGCCCGATCTCACCGAACTGCTCGAAGCGCAGGTAGTTGTGCACCATCAGAACGGCCAGTACGGCTCCGGCGGGTATGGCGAAACGAACCAGCTTGGGCAGAAGACCGCGCGGCAAGCCCTCCTTGCGCCACTTGAGCAAGCGATCCCAGCCCCCTGTGGCACGCACCGCTTCGAACACGAAGAAGGGCACCATGAACCCCATCGCCGGTCGCGTCGCGTACCCAAGCCCGACACAAAGACCCGCGAGCAGGGGGTGGACCGCATCGAGGCTGGCC
>Ga0224559_1000344_pt1 | contig 32382 bp, 36 predicted proteins | sample 714S33034metaG_FD_180676 | JGI IMG/M metagenome (GOLD analysis project Ga0224559, IMG submission 180676) | Peat soil microbial communities from Stordalen Mire, Sweden - 717 S3 30-34 | ecosystem: Environmental > Terrestrial > Soil > Wetlands > Peat | place: Sweden: Norrbotten County, Stordalen... | reverse complement strand
GTTTATTTAATTTTTCTTTGATTATTAAAGTTACAATGAATGTGACAGCGGGGAATATGGCTAAGATCAGTATGTTGTACCAATAAGTGCTCCATAATACACCTCCAATTACTTCTCTGAGTGCCCCAATTGCATATGTTAATGGCAGGTATGGATGTATTGTCTGGAAGAATGGGGGAAGAAGTTGAACCGGATAGATTCCGGCTGTTGCTGTTATTTGAAATACCAATATTATAATTGCAAGACTTTTCCCAGCATTACCAAGTGTAGATGTTAATGAATACACTATTATCATCGAACACAAACCAATGAACAATGTTGTCAAGATAAACAGTACAGCTGATGATACTTGTACATGAAGATATAATGCACCTAATGCGACAAATATGGATTGTAATATGCCTATTATTATAAACAATCCCATTCTACCCAGATATATACTTTCAGCACGATATTTTATCCTGGATTTGACTCTCATACTAATCATTGCAACTGCTATGATACATCCAATCCATAGTGATAGGGATATATAGAATGGTGCAAGGGCAGATCCATAATTGTTTATTGGATAAATGTCTTGTTTTTGTATCACAACTGGAGAGTCAAAGTAGTTTTGCACTCCTGTTTGATTCATGGCGGAAAATGCAATCAATCCATTTATATCTGACTCATTTATTGAATTAAGTTTTGTTGCAGCTATAGGGATAGCAGCTTTAATAGTTGGCCATTGGGTGTTCACTAAACTTAGTTTTGCAGATGCTTCTTTAAGTTGCTGATTTATATTTCCTTGGTTAGCTACCAGCGTATTAATTGCATTGTCCATAGTATCAATTGAAGATTTAAGTTTTGTTAAATCTCCCGTAGGACTGGTACCATTATTAATATCTGCTTCAACTTGTTTTAATATAACAAGGACGTTGTTGGCTGTACTGATGTCGCTTTCGACTTGATGGATTATTGGTACTAGTTGTGCATCTCCTGTTGCATCGTATAAACTTGTTATGATAGCATCAATATATTTTAGTGTTGTAATAAGAATAGTGACCTGTGATTCCATATTTTGGACTTTTGCTGAGGCCTGTGTTGGATTTGATTCTATCTGGGCATATAATGAATCATATTCTGTTCTTACGGTGTTGGATATTTTCTGAATTTGTGGGAGTGCTGCACTTACTTTTGGCCAAATAGTATTCACCGTACTCATATCTGTATTTGCTTGTGATATTGTTGAATCAATTTCACCTATCTGTCCATTTAATTCGTTTACAAAGGATTTTGCCTTCAGAAATTCTGCTTTGTTGGCTGCTGCATATTCTCCTATATCACTCAGTTTACCAAATATGATCCCATCAACAGTTTTAACTATCTCACCATTAATTTGTGCTTGAATTGCATCCACACCTGCATTGGTTAGCCTTGGAGCTATGGGGTTGGTTTTATCGTTTACAATATACTGTATTTGGGCTTGTTGGGGGTTTGATGTTTGAATGGACAGTAATTGTTGGCTGAAATTACTCGGAATTATGAGAACTGCATAATATTTTCCATTTTTAACTCCGTTTAGTCCTGTGCTTTCATCTACAAATTGCCATTTAAAATTGGTATTATTTTTTAGTTCGTTAACCAACATATTTCCAACATTGTAATTGGTACCGTTGGTTGTATAACCTAGATCTTCGTTAACAACTGCAACTTCAATATTTGAAGTTCGTGCATAGGGATCCCATGTTGCTTCGATATTTAGAAGTGCATAAAGAGAGGGTAGTAGAATAATCACTAGAAGAACAACCATTACAACCGGGTTGTTTTTAACAGCTTTCATATCATTTTTAAAAATATTTCTAATGTCTTTTATCATCAATATCAGTTCCTTTATGATTGTAAAGTTTAAAATTTTTATAAAATTAATTAAATAGCATATATCGATAGTTAAATTTAATTCTAAAAAGTGATAAGGTCATTTGTTGCCATGATCCTGTACTATTATTCCGTTTAAGAATATTTCGAGAAAGTTTTCCACTATAAATTCATTGGTTACTGGAGGTTTTTGGTCGTAGATTTTCCATACAATTTCCATCTGAAATACTATACTGAAAATATTTAATGCAGCCACTGCGGGATCAATGTCGCGTATTAATCCCTGGTCGATCTTTTTTTGGAAGTAGTTGGTTAGGTGTTCAATTATCATTTTAGAAATTTTAGGAAGTACCTTTTCTTCAAATGGAATACCCCTCACTTCTTCCATTGATATACGTATTAAATTGATTCGTTTATCTATCATTCTGGAGGCATTTTTCCAGATAGTTGTTAGATAAGATTTCATATCTCCATTATCTTCGATTTTAAAGAGTAAATCTAGTTCTTCAAGAAATTTGCTTGCACTACGTTTTTTAGCTGCTTTTAATAACTGTTCCTTGTTATGAAATTTTCTGAATAATGTAATTTCATTAACACCGGCTTCAAAAGCTATTTTTTTTGTTGTAGCTCCTTTCAGCCCGTTTTTGTCAAGGAGTTTGATGGTTGCGTCCAGTATTTTATCTTCGGTATCTTGCATGTTATGCAAGTGTGTGCTTACATACATATAAACTTTTTGATGTATTACAGGAAATCATGATTAAAACTGAAAATTTTTAAAATAAAAGGATTTTAAACTAGCTTCAAATACCACATCACTCACATGTTTTAATATTATACTCATTTTTTAAATTAACAATGTATAAACTGTCTAAATATCTAATTATTCTAAATTTTATCCTATTATTCTGTTATAATGTATTATCATGTAACTTTTTCATGATAAATATTAGCAATTCTGTTGGTTCTTGGTGGATCAATTATGTCATGTAGGAACAACAAATAAAAACCAATTTCTCCATTTATTTTATAATATCTCCTTTAGATTTCATGATATCTTCCATGTTTTAAATATAAATTAGAATAGATATTCAATGATTAATATTCGGACAATACAAACATTGATGGGGTGGAAACGAGGGCTAAAATTAAGAGGTTCTGATGGCTATTTTTAATTATAGCCCTCGTTTAGATGTTCAAAGCATTTCCATTAATCAATTTTTTTTCACAAAAAATACTTTAAATAACAAATGTTACCTATTATAACAATTGTTATAATATTTATTTATAATTTTCGATTTGTAAATTTGAAACTGGAACATAACATCAAACTTTTTTAATTTGTTAAATTCAATTTATTTAACTGATAATTCCATCAAAATGCTCTTGATTAACCCTATATTATAATTAATATGATGGTCAATCTATAATTGGTGGTATAAATGTTAGATTTCATTAATTTTGAAATATTAGATAAAACAAAACCCTTTGCAACAGATATATTAATTCAATTTGAGGAAACTGGAGTTAACACCCAGAAATATAGTTTTATACAGGATCGCTTGGACAACTACAATTTATATATAGATACTAAATATTCCATGACATACGAAACACAGTACAATGAACCAGAAGGAATCCTATTGATGGGAATTATTATATCCATACCCGATCGTTTGGTGCCGGATGATGATGATAAATATAATCAGTTAATCGCAGTATTTATCAAGGGATTTCAGCAATTTCATGAGAGAACCATGCAATTTTTAAAGAATAAAAAAGAGAAGGGAGTAGCTTAAAAAAAAAATTTATTATATTTTTCTTATTAAAATTTATATAAAGAATCTATTAAAAATCAACTAATCATTCAGGTTCAATATGTACATTTTCTATAGGTATTTTTATTTCCTTACCCTTTGTAATAAACTCGAATGGGATGTTATGTTGAATTAAATAATTTGCTAATCTGGATAAATTTCCGTTATATGCAACGATATAATCGTTTCTATTATCTAATGTTCCATTTAAAACTCTATTTAATGTGTTAAGTGATGGTTTAAATTTTTTTTTATTTTCTGATTCATCCATCAATAATCACCTCTATAATTAAGTTTTATTCTTTAATATATATAATTTATTTACAGACTCATTTTTGATGGACCTGAACGGAAGGGTAATGTTATTGATCCCTTTAGATATGCCATTGTAATTTCTTTTTGATGTAAAAAATAACCACATTTTTGACATTTTATACCTTTACCCCATTTTTCCATAAATCCGCCATCAACTTTATGGGTTAACTCAGACATTTTTATATCACCTTTTTAAAAATTTAAAACTAATAAATTGCTTAATATCTATTCGGAATAGACATTCTAATTTCTATTAAATATCAAAATAAATCTTTAAGATATTTTAACTTTTAAAATTCTTGTATACTATGTTAATATAATATTTTTTTTATAAATCGGAGGCGAACAGGGATATTCACTTCTTATCAAAAATAATAAAGCGATATACTTTTTTGGTAAATATAATTATAAGATATGAACATTCCCTGCTCTATATATCAAATGGGTGGAAGCCATATATACTATTTATCATTTTTAATAATGTACTTTATACTCTATTAACTATTCCAAAATGGATAGTATAATCCATATTATAAAATTGAACTACGATCAAAATTTTATTGTCATATAAAAAGAATATTAAAATGTTCAGTTTTTATACATTCTTTTCCCCTTTAGGGGTTAGTTTAATATCCTGTCCTTCGAAGGTTTTCGGGCCATCATATTCAATATACCCTCGGTATGTAAGATCTCTAATATATGAGTCTAATTCAGCACCTTCAATATTCAATTTATCCTCTAAATCTGCTATAGATACTTCTGGTTTATCAGGATTTTCCTTCTTTTCATTATATAACATTTTTAAAATTTTCTTCTTTTTAGTAGCATCCATATATATTCCCCCTAAGAAATCATTTTTTATATTTATCTTGTTCTATTTAATCTTAAATATTAGAAATAAAACCTTCTATGAACATTTAAACTCTCAATATTTAATATTATAATATTTGAGGGCAAATTCATAAACCTTTTCTAGTTGCTTTTGATAAATCCTATAAGTTATTAAAGATTCAACTTATCTTTAGAAATTTTAAGATTTTTTGATCTATTCTAATTTATATATCTATCATAACGCTTAATTCTTCCCTTCATTATTTCCATTTAATCTTTATTTCCAATATAAATTTAAAATATCATGATTTTTAGGTATTATAAATTCATAAATAGAATATACATTAAATTTGGATTTATAGGATTAATAATTTTTATAATTCAAATAACAGGTGATTGGTGTTTATAATAATGGATAATTATTGTTAAACACTATTTGATTTCATAATAGTAATTACTAATCAATTATTTTTCCACAACTGTAACACCGACCTTTATGAACACAGATTGTGCCTCCACATTCATTACATGTCCATCTTATTTTTTCATTATCTAGAAAATTGTTAATTCCAGAATTTTTTATATATTCCAGATTTTCAATCATACTCATATAATATTTAGTTTTGTATCTGTTATCTAGATGTTCTAACTTTTCACATGGATAATAGGTACATTCAAAACAGAACTTTATATCTGTATCATTAAAAACTTCACAAATTTTAATTTTACATCTGATACGTGTAACTCGTTTATTTGTATCTGGACCTCTGCATCCGGGACATTTATTTCTTTCCCTTAAATAATTCATGCAAATAGCACAGTTCATTCCACAGGGAGCTATAAGACAAATATTATCTGAGATATTCATTATATATCATTTTAATTTATTTTATCAATGTCTTGATCATAGTTTTTGATAAATTTTCTTATTAATATTTACTAATTGAAACCATAAAACTATTCATTGTATAAAAAATTGGAATATTTAAAAATTTTTATTAAATTAACCGATAACATTATATTAATCAATTAAATAAAATTTGTGAAGATTGTAGAACTAGGATTTTTATTAGGGCCGGAATATAATTTATTTCTATTTATGTAGCTACATATATTTTGGTCCCTCTGATTGAAAAGCAGATGTGATCATCCCGGCCCCTATTTTATCATTATGTGTGTAACTCCTATTTAGAATTTTTTGTGACTAACTTTTTTTTTTAGGTTGATACAAATTGTGTTATTATTAAACCTAAAAATAATATTATGAATATTAAGTAGAAAGCATTTGTTATTCCGCTTACTAAAGTAATATTAATGCGTTTCAACTTAAAAATTTGTTAACCCAATAAAGTTTTGATAATTTTTAAAATTAATAGTATATCACATTAAATTATTAATTTTTCATGTAACAGTTTAAGTATTTAAATATTCTTATATAGTTTATGGCTAACAGATTTTATCACCGTAAATATGGAAATTTAACTGCAATTAAATCGTTTGTGGACCAGTATTTTGGGATATCAAAACATAATTCCAGTATAAAAACTGAAATTGTTGCGGGCCTTACAACTTTTATGACAATGGCATATATCATCATTGTTAATCCCCTCATACTTTCTACTGCTGGTATGGATTATAATGCTGTTTTTGTAGCCACATGTCTCGCAGCAGCAGCCACCACATTATTCATGGGCATAATTGCTAAAAAACCATTTGCAATGGCTGCAGGTTTAGGTTTGAATAGTGTGGTTGCATTTGGGGTTATTTTAACCATGAATCAAACTTGGCAAATTGCAATGGGACTCATATTTATTGAAGGATTTCTGGTTTTTTTACTAGTACTCACCAATTTCCGTGAAATGGTGATGCATGCAATACCATCCTCCCTTAAAATGTCCATTGGTGTTGGTATTGGAATGTTCATTTCATTTATCGGTTTCAAATTGGCAAATATTGTAATTGACAGTCCAGAAAATCTTTTAAAATTTGGAGATATCAACAATCCTGTTCTTATTGTATCTATCATCGGTATAATAACCATCATTATTCTCATGTCGCGTAAAGTAAAGGGAAGTATATTTTATGGTATTGTTTTAACGGCAATTATTTCAATAGTTGCATGTTTAATTGCTGATTATAATAATTTGGCATTTAATGTATTTCAAAATCCTAATCTACCCTCTACTATTTCTCCAATAGCTTCTGGAATCAGTAATCTGCCACAATGGAGTGGTGGATTAATTGAACTTCCAAATGCCCAGAGTGTTTCTACTATTGGCCATCTAGATATTTTAGGTGCACTTTCCCTTAGTTTTGTTCCAATAATCTTTGCATTAATGATGGTTGATTTCTTTGATAGTTTAGGAACGGTTCTTGCAGTCGGAACACAGGCAGGGCTTATTGATAAAGAAGGAAAGTTACTGGATCTAAAAAAGGTCCTTGCAGTTGATGCAATGGGTGCTATGATCGGCGGATTAATGGGAAGTAGCTCCAACACAGCCTATGTGGAGAGCTCTGCTGGAGTTAGTGAAGGTGGAAGGACGGGTTTAACATCGGTTGTTGTTGCTTGTTTATTCTTGTTAGGAATGTTATTTGTTCCACTAGCATATTTTATACCAGCTGCTGCAACAGCTCCTGCACTGATAATTGTAGGATTTTTTATGATCACAATGATAAGCAAAATTGAATGGGAGAACTTTGAGGAAGCATTACCTGCATTCTTAACAATCACATCGATGACATTCACATTCAGTATATCCAAGGGTATAGGATTTGGATTTATATCCTACTGTATAATCAAATTAACAGTGGGTAAATGGAGAGAAGTTCATCCGTTAATGTGGGTTATATCATTAGTATTTGTAATATACTTCATATTTGTCTCAAATATGCTATAAATCAAAAAAAAATTAATCTTCAGACTCCTTAATACACATCTCAAATCTAACAAGAATGTTACTTACATCTATTCTATTACAAATTTATTGTTCCCTAATATATGGTGTATTAACATTATCAGTCAAGTATAACAGATGTTAAATATTTTACACATCGTATTGTATAGCTAAACTTTATTTACTTTGTCTTTATACGATGGCTTGTATATTCATGTAGATTGATGAAACCCAGTAAGAGATGTTTTATACGATTTTTAATTAAAAAAAATAGATATAGTTTAATAAAAAAAATTTAATAATTTTGGATTTGAAATAAAGAGAACTTAGATATCTTCTTTCTTTTTAATCTCTACTTCTTCCTCTTCTTCCTCTTCTTCACATCCACAACCACAGCTGTCTTTCATCATTTTAGATCCTTGACTCATGATCTCAACAGCAGCTGTACCTATTCCACTTATAGCTCGTGACAGATGATCAGGTTCTTTAAGAGACATGATTTTAACCCCTTCAGGACCGCTTACACCTTTAAACACGACAATTGCGGCTACAGGTTCCACACCAGCAGCTCCACCGGATGCAGCTCCATTTCCACCCATATTGTCTGCGCCCGTGCCTTCACCAATACCTGCTCCAAATCCCATGCCCATCTTGGTGATTGGAATCATCAACATTTCATCTGTTTCTATGGTTTTACCAACCACATTTTCTATGTTCAAAACTTTACGAATTTCTTCAACAGTAGTTTTAATAGGATCCTGGATATCCAAATCAATTCCTCCTAAAATTTAAATTTTTTTTATGTATTTCCTATTATAATCTCACAAGCATATACAATTTATTATTAGTTGATTTAGGAAACAAGTTGATAAAATAAGTTGAAACACATAATATGGGGTTTAAAGGTACAGTATCTGTTGTAAAAAAGTTTAATAGATTTCTAGCCTTTAATTCAGACAAAAATAAAATGTACATGGGAGTAACTCAAAAATTCTAAAGAAATATCCAAGTAACTAAGTGAAAACAATTTAATGGGAAAATTATTAAGTTTATTGTGACTAAACATGTTAATATATACTTTAAACAGTTTTATTAATGAATAACAGTATAACCTCCGACCATATTTTTTATCATATTTTAATAAAAGTTAATTATATATAACAAATTGTATATAGAACGCTACTAAATATAATATTTGAGCAGGGAATGTTTACTTTAGTTTTTAATTTATTATACGTATCGTTTTTCGCTTAATTATAAATATGAAGGGATATTCCCTGCTCGCCTCCCATTTATTAAACAAATTATCGATGGATAAATATGATTTGTTTATATTTATCCCTATTGATTGAATACAATCTAATTTTTTAATCTAAGTTAATAATGGATGTGAAAAATTGAAAAAGAATACAGATGAACCAATTAAAATCTTGATAATTGAAAACAATCCTGGAGATTTGCACAGGTTGATTGAGGAATTTAAGAAAACAACATCTCTTGATGATATCCGATTTACTGGAAGTGCCAGAGAAGCTTGGAAAATGATATGCCAGTTAGGTGTGTTTAATGATATGCCAAGACCGAATATGATCATATTTGATTTTAATACATTACGAAATAAGGGCGGTTCAGAAGTTTTAGAAAATATCATCAAAGAAGAGAGCATAAAATGCATACCTGTGGTTATTTTAACCGATTTGGAAGGTGAGAATGAACTTGACAACTATCAAGACTGCCCTAATTTATTTATAAATAAACCCAACAGTGATGAGGAATATAAAAATGTGGTTAAATGTATAGGAGAATTCTGGCTCAACTATGCATTCAAATACTGAAATTAACATATATTAATTTTATTTCATTAAAAGTTAATAGAATCTATACATTAAGTACAAATATTGTATATTGTATTGAAAATAAATGAATATTATTAAATTATTCAAAAACTAATTATAAAGTATGAAACTTGAAAAAATTGAAGGTAAAATAATTCAAGAATGTGACTATGAAATTAACAATGCTAAAATTACATTCCAAGACGGTACTATATTGGAATTTGAAATGAATTGTGAAGGAAATCCCTCAATACTTGATGTTTATCTCACAAAACCTGGAAAAGAACGTAAATTATATTGAAGAACGTCTTTATTATTTTGAATTCCAGTAAAATATAGAAAATCTTTGTAAAAAAAATACTGAGTGGGTTGGAATGCCTGTAGTAAAAAATATGAAGGAATATAATAACATAAAAAAAATAATTCATTACTCTTTATATTTCAGAATGATATTTTATTATGGTAAAATATCCTAAATTTAAATTCAGATAAAGAGGTTTATCTTAGATTCGCGGGCTTCATGGATGTAAGTTCCTATTGCACCATATTCATCTATCAATTCTTGGTTTAATTCTTCTTTTTTTATACCCATAATTTCCATGGTCATTTCACATGCTATAATTTTACCACCCAATTCTTTATAATCCGTTATGAGTTTTTCTAAAGTATCCACGTTAGCTTTTTGCAATTGACTATCGAACATACTTCTGCTCATCTTGGATATTGGACCTTTATCCAACTCGTCCTTTTTAAGACGTTCTAATCCCCAAAAAGTGAAAAACATAGTTGATTCCATTCCCATGGCAAGGGCTCCGTCACCTATGATGAGGGCACTGTAAAGTTTATCTGTATCTCCGCTGTGTACAATTATAGTGGTTTTATCATCCATTTTTTCACCTATCTTTGGATTTGGATTTTCCATTTTCCATCTTTTTCTTGGGTATCTATAACCTCTAGACCCATACCTTCTGCAACCATTGGAATTTCTTTTTTAGAAACAGAATGTTTACCTGTAACTTCCACAATATCTCCAGGTGATGCTTTGTTCAATGTTTTCCGTACTTCAACTAACGGTCCTGGACATGTTTTATCGGTTACATCGACTTTAACTATTTTATTAACCATTTAAATCACCAAACTCCTTTTAATGATTAAAAAAAAATAATAATATATTTTAATTAAATAAAACACCTATGGATACTTTTTTTAATCTACTTCCTATGGATTTAGATAAACAATTTATTAGAAAATTTTTTTCTAATTAAATTTCTGAATAATTTGAATGAAATATCCTATAAAAAAGTAAATAGTAAATTAAATTTCTTTAAGTTTTTGATGGAAAAAATTCGCAAAATTTTGTTTAGTTTCCTCTATTAACCCGTTTACCACTTCTTTATTCAGATATGTGGGATAGTCGAATTCAATTGTTACAGCGAAATAAGTTTTATCATCCCGTTCTACTGCTTTATTAAAGTAAGCTTTTGCATCTTTATGTTCTACATTCCAAACTTTTAAATCTTCCTCAAGTTTTGAAAGATTTTCACCAAATTTGCTCTCTATTGAAAAATATAGAAACCATCTGGCTTCAAAAGGCACATTCTTAACAAATTCCTTATGTTCAAACTTTAATTCACTGTCAATCATTTTACCACGTTCTTCCTTTTTAGAAATAAAATATAAATAAATTATATACTATTACTATTAATTTCAGAGATGTTAAACTTGCTTATAAATCAGAAAATTTCAAAACTTCCCTAATTCCCTATTAATCAGCTTTCTAGGGTACAATCAAACATATGGCTAAGGATATATAGTTTAACATTTTTTTCCCTTGGGATTATTTAATTTCTATATATGTGTAATAGTAAATTTATAAAAAAATATGCTCATATTTGATTTATACAATGTTAAATGCGAACAACATAGCAAATGTCGGGGGAATATTTCTTAAATTAAATTTTATTCATTTTAATAAAAAACAAGCTGTTTTAGTACTTATATCTGTATCAAGTATTATTTTTGAAGGGATTTAATTTTTTTTTGTAAATGTATATATGGGAGTCCTTTTAGACTAAAAATAATTTTAGTAGGTAACTATACAAAAATTATGATTGTATGTAGTTTAAGACTAAAAATTTGTACTAAAGAGATTTGATAGTTTAATTTTAAAATATGGTAATAAATTGCAAAAAATATAAACAATTGATACGTTATTATAATTAAATTTCTTTAGTTATATCCTTAAAACTAATCAAGCAAGGCAATTGATTGCTTGCTCGCTAGATACAATAATTAATTTATCTACAACAATTTTTTTGGGCATTCTAAATGAGTTTAATGGTTCAAGAATGATATCGAGGTGTTTAGTAGTAATATTTAAATAGTGCACAAATAAATTACTGACTGACTGTAAGTCAAAAAATTTAAACAAAAAGAGGTAAAAAATTATGAAAATAGGAGAAAATGTATATGCATTAGAATCTACAAAAGGTAGCTATGCCTATTTAATTAATGATAAAGAAGTTATTTTAATAGATACTGGACGACCAGGGAAATTTAAAAGTATTTTAAATGAAATTGAATCCTTAGATATCAACCCAAAAAATATAAACCACATCTTATTAACACATCATGATGCGGATCGTATAGCAAACGCGGTATCACTTCAAAAAGAAACAGGAGCTACACTTTGGGCACCAAAAAAGGATATACCATACATCCTTGGTGATAAAAGCCGTCCTGGAGTTAAAAAATTAGGATCCCTCTACTTGAGTTTAATGAGAGTTAAAAAACCTGAAAAAATAACATCCTATGATGATCATAAAATAGATAATATAAAAATAATACCAACACCGGGCCATACCCCAGGCCACGTATCCATTCTCTATAAAGATATTCTATTTGTTGGTGATCTTGTAAGAAATTCAAATGGAATACTGAAAACAGCACCTTCAATTATGAATGCAGATGAAGAATCAATTAAAGAATCCATACGTAAAATGGGCGAATATTCTTTCAAATGGGTTTGTCCCGATAGTGGTGAACCTTTAGAATTAAAGAATGAATGGAAACAGTTATTAAGTAATATAGCAGGAAATTAAATATTTGCGGTGGATGATTATGGGACGAATATCAAAAAAACCTGAAGTAAGAAGAAAAGAATTCATTGATACTGCAGACAAATTATTTCGGGAAAAAGGATTTGATCAAACATCTATAAGTGATATTACAGACAAAATGGGTCTTTCACATGGATCATTATTCTATTACTTCCAATCCAAAAATGAACTGATGAAAGCAGTGATATATAATCGCTTAGACAATGGTAAGCAAATTCTCAATAATATTGCAGATGATCCTAACAAAAATGCTCTTCAAAAGATAAAATCAATCCTAAACTCATTAATTAATTCATATGATACTAAAGATACCATGATTGGCTTTTTTCAAAATGAAAGTAATGCAACATTACATAGGGAGTTTACGAAAAGATCTCGTGAATTAATAATACCATTATTCTCTCAAATATTTGAACAAGGAGTAAGAGAAGGCTTATTTAAAGTAGAATATCCAAAAGAAACTCTAGAATATTTGAATTATATAATTGAAAATCTTGTTGAAAATATAACATCATCCCAAGATAAGAATGAATATCATAAGAAAATAAAAGCTTTAGAAATTATCATCGGCAAGTCACTAGGAGTCCCGGAAGAAAAGATGAAACTCCTTTAAACATCCATCTACAAATAAAGTTATAGAAATGTTGGATAGTTTACTCGTCACTTTTTCTTATTATAAGTTTATGGAAATCTTTATCATCGATTTCTAAAGTTACATGATCTCCTTTATGTATTTTTACAGCTTTTACCCATTTATTTGGTAGTATTACATGGAATTGATCGTTGCAATATACGAGCCTTCGTGTGCACTTCATAAAATCTCCTCTTTTAACTCAAATTCCTAAATTATATAATATGGATATATAAAATTTAAATATTTTTCTATATTATTACCTACTATAAAAGTTAAATTATATATATTCTTCAATATAATCAAAGGAAATGACTAGTTCTATAAGGATATCAATACAAAATTGCAATATCTACGATATAATCAGCTATAAAACAATGAAACAGTTACAAAGCATATTTACTATACTTCATCTTTATAGTTTTATTTAATTTAATAGTAAACTTTATATATTTTAAATGTTACATTTTAAATGTTACAATTTTAATTAATTATTGTGACAAATATCACAATTTTTTAAAGATTATATGAACAGTTTATAATTTAAAACTCAAATCAGATTTAAACGAACTAGTATTTTAAAAAATTGAAAATCTTTATAATATGCCCTTTAATTTTTGTTTATCCTCCAATTCTATTATTAAATTTAAATTCAATTAGGAATGATTATAATATGATTAACAATAAGACTAAGAAACCTATAATGTCCATTAAAAATGTTTTTTTAATGGCAATAATTACTTTAATCTGTTTTATATCTGTAAAAATATTGATGAGAAATGTTTTACCACTCAACACGGTTTATGGAAATATTTTCCCGATCATAATTAATATATTGGTTGTTGTAGCATTATTTTATGCAACTATAAGGTCTGCAGATTCAGGTAGGCGAGCTCAGATGGCATGGATGTTTATGACATTAGCGTTTGTTTTTTTTACTGTGGGAAATATATTAGAACTTGGAATCCATTTGAAACCCTGGGCATTCTTACCTAATGTTTTTTATTTAATTTTCTATCCACTTTTCGCCATTGGGATCTACTTTTTACCCACATTTTCCTTTACTCGTAATGAAAGAATTAAAATATTTTTGGATATGGGAATAATAATTGTTACATTGGGACTCATATTTTGGGTCTTTCTTATAGTTCCAACTCTTATAATAGAACATAACTCATTTATGAGTGATATACAATTAATTTACATAATTGGATATTTATTATTATTTTTTGTGTTGTTAAGGGGTATTTATAGTAAGTTTGATGATTATTATGTGCCTATATTCCTTTTGAGTCTGGGAATTTTAGCCATGATTATTACCGATTGTTTTTATGCATTTCAAACAGTAAATGGAACCTATATTTCTGGAGGTTTATTGGAAATAGGATGGGTAATAAGCTTTATGTTAGTTGGATTGGCTGCTTTTTTACAAGGGAGTAAACAGAAAATTGATTTGAAAAGTTATTCTTCATTCAAAGAGTGGATAGAAAAATCTAATTTAATCTATTATATACCATTTTTTTGGGTATTCATCGCCTTTATTATACTTGTATGGTCCAATAATAATCTCTTCGTGGTAGATTATCAGGATTCAGTTGAATTGATTGTTGGATTCATTGTCTTTTTGGTAATTATTCGACAGTTTATTACATTAAAAGAGAATAAAAATCTACTAGCTAAAGCTGAGATGGAAGTTGAATCACGTAAACTTGCAGAAATCAGGGCTCATGAAAATGAAACCTATTATAAGGCTATTTTTGAAAATACTGGAACATCTATCATCATAGTTGATCCCGATATGACAATTTCAAGGGTTAATTCCGAGGTTGAAACAATAACTGGATACACCAAGGATGAGATGGAAGGCAGAAAAAAATGGACTGATTTTGTGGTTGAAGAAGATCTTGATAGAATTATTGGATATTTTAATCTTAGACATGATTCAAATAAACGTCCACGGGAATATGAAGCACAAATTCGGGATAAATATGGGAATATAAAGGATATTCTTGTGACTGTGGTAAATATACCATCTACACAAAAGTTATTAGCTTCATTTATAGATGTAACAAAACGTAAAAATACAGAAAATCTGATTAAATCCTCTTTAAACGAAAAAAATATTCTTTTGCAGGAAATACATCATAGAGTAAAAAATAATATGCAAATTATTTCAAGTCTCCTTAATCTGCAGACAAGATATGTTAACGATCAAAAAGCTATTGATGTCTTAAAAGAGAGTCAGAATCGAGTTAAATCCATGGCCATGATACATGAAAAACTATACTTGTCTAAGGATTTATCACATATCGATTTTGGTGATTATATTAAGAGTCTGGTAACTAACCTGTTCTATTCATATAATATCGAAAAAACACATATTAGACCAGTACTCGATGTAGAAAATCTGAATTTAAATATTGATACAGCAGTTCCATGTGGTCTTATAATTAGCGAACTCGTATCTAACAGCTTAAAATATGCATTTCCGGCAGGAATGAACGGAAAAATATTTGTTTCACTTAAATTTATGAACAATAAATATGAGCTGATTATCCGTGATAATGGTATAGGAATGTCGGATGATATAGATTTTAACAACTTAGAAACCCTTGGTTTATTGCTTGTAAACAATTTAACGGAACAGTTAGATGGTGAAATGACTATTAACAGGAAACAAGGAACAGAGTTTGGGATCAGATTCAAAGAAATAAAATATAAAAATAGAATGTAACAGGGACTAATGGATTTTAGATCTATATGGTTGATCAAGACTACAGAACAAATTTAGGGTTACAAAAACCAGTATTTACTGATCAGGACCGCACGCCATGTTTATTTTTCTTTTTTTTAAATTTTTTTTACACTATTTGAATAAAGTGTAATGAATTTTGGATAAAGAGGAGGTAACATTATAAATTAACAGAAAATCCAAAATTAACGTAAATATCCAAACATATCTCAAATTAAACAGAAATCAAGTTTATGTGCAAAGAAAACACTATTAAAAAAAACAAGCCGACGGGTATTAAGAATATACAACAGAAATATAAAATGTCTGCAGCATATTTTGAAAATGTCCAGTCCATTTTGGAGTATAAAATATTTAGGATATAAAAATATGCTATTAACGAGGTCATTAATGTTTTTTTGGGTCTGAGATGAATAAAAATTAAATGAGAAGTTTCATTATCTCTGGTAAATCTTAATATTTCAGAACATTTAGCTGGTAACAAATTGTCTTGAAATAAGTTAATCAGAGGAATATCAAAAATTGTCAAAAATATTGATTATTTTGACTGTTTACTTTCCATTTTATTAAATATAAATTTTTAGGAGGTAATACAATATGATATTTACACATATTTGCCCAATATTCATTCACAACTTAGGTTTATTACATCATTTGATTTAAAAAATTAAATCACAGTGTTTATTTTTTTTCTTTCCCGATTCATCTAAACTTGCAAAATCTTGAGCTACTTGGTTTACTATTTCCATCATGTTATTATATTTAAGCCATGGTGTTATTTTGGGTTTAACCGGAATTTTAATGTCACATCTTCGCATATCATTCGTGTAATAATTTCCTTTCTGTTTCTTGTACTTTTCATCCACAGTTGATATGTAATGAAAGGAAAAATCAGATATCTTTTCCGGGTCAAACATTTGTTCAACCTCCTCTCTGATGTTATTAAGCACACCTAATGCCAGGTTAAACTCAGTTATATTAATAGATTTGGGTCTCTCCATATTATTGGAGTTGATTTGATATAATCCATCTATGTACTCTTTTATATCACCATGCCATTTATTGAAATCTTTAGTGGGGAAGACCAGAAGGTCGTCTCCACTTAAAAACAGATGTGGGCTGTACAATAATATCTTTCTTCTGTCCATGATGCCGTAACTGTAACGCATAACATACCATCCATATAAAATACTTAATTTAAATTGGAAGCTTTAATTGTGCGGGCACTTTCCTTTTAGATACTGCAATGTTCCTCTGAGAACTTCCAATAGTATTGAATAGGCATGCATCAAGATAACACTGTAATGGCTTTTTTTCTAATAATGAATCCAAATTCCTATCTAATAGGTATAAGCTTGCCAGAATTTTCGGCCAGTATCCTATTAACTTCCATTCTTCATTTCTGTTAAAAAACAGATCAATATTATTGATATGGTCTATCTGTTCTTTCATAGAAGTGTAAGTACGACTGAATTCATCTCTAGTAAATACAATAACTTCTTCATGGTCCTGAAACATTCCAGGATTATAAAGTTCTCCAATGCTTCCTCTGGGTACTCCTTCACTCACTCTCATATCGTGTTCACCTCCTTTTTCTGGGTGGATACTATATCTCCCAAAGGTCATGGAAATTGAGGTAGAGAGCATATGAGAAGTAATAATGGGTTAAAAAGTATTTAACCCATGGATAATAAATAAAATCTCATATGGAGACTAAACAATTCGTTCTGTTAGACATTGATTATATCACCAAGAACCGTATTCCAACGATAAGATTATTCGGCAAACTCATTGAAGAAAATGGTGAAGGATCAAAAATAATAGCTCTAGATAGAAGATTCAAACCCTACATATATATCTATCCCAACAATGTTGAGGACTGTATAAAAGAATTAACTGTATTAGAACTCGAAGTGGAAAAACTCCAAAGGAAAGATAATGGAACATTAAAAAATTTCCTGAAAGTAACTCTGAAACATCCACAGGATATATATAAATTAAAAGATAAAATATTAGATTTAAAATCTGTAGAAGAAATTAGAGAGTATGATATACCTTTTTATCGCAGATATCTTATAGATAAAGGATTATTTCCAATGAACATTGTGGAAGTGCAGGGGAAAGTATTAAATTTCAATCGATCTTCACCCGATGAAAAATGCATCTTTGAAGTACATAGCGAACCACAGGATTTAGGATCTGGTTTAGAAGAACTCAACATGTTGAGTTTTAATATTGAAGCCTGTAATCCCGATGGAATGCCGAAGGTGAAGGAAGATCCCATTATCCTTATAAGTTTTTCAAGTAATAGGGGCTTTCAGAAAGTATACACAACCAAAATATCATCATCAAACACTGTAGAAACATCCCCCAACGAGAAGGGATTAATAGAAAAATATGTTAATACCATACAATCCGAAGATCCGGATATTATTTTAGGATACAATTCAGATCGTTTTGACTTTCCCTATTTGAAGGAACGGGCAGAAAAATTAGATGTACCACTTAAATTAGGAGTCGACGGATCATCCCTTAAAATCGTGAATAATGGCCGTAGAAATGCTTCAGTAATAAAAGGAAGAATCCATATAGATCTTTACTCTAACATGCGCCGTAATCTGCCATTAGAACATCACACTTTAAAAAGAGTATATAAAGAACTTTTTGGGGAGGATAAACTTGATATCCCTGGACATGAGGTTTACCGTTCATGGAATGATGATGGTGAAAAATTAGAGAGGCTCTTTAAATATTCTCAGGCAGATGTAATGGCTGTAACCAAGATCGGAGAGAAGATGTTGCCATTAAGTATTGAGTTAGCACGAATTGTTGGTCAACCCTTGTTTGATGTGGCCCGTATGGGTTCGGGTAAACAAGTAGAATGGTATTTATTAAGGAAAGCCTTTGAATATGGGAATATGGCTCCTAACAAATTTGGAAGTTATTTAAGGGATGTGGTGGGTGGCCATGTTAAAGAACCGGTTAAGGGTTTACACACCAATATATATTACTTTGACTTTAGGAGTTTATATCCTAGTATAATAGTATCTAAAAATATTTCACCAGACACACTCGTTGAAGAGGGGTTTGAAGATTGTCATATTGCACCAGAATTCGGTTATAAATTTAGGAAAACTCCACAAGGATTTATTCCCTCTGTTGTTGGCAAACTCTTAGAAAACAGATTCCAAAAAAAAGCTATGATGAAAAAATCTGAAGATCCTAGAGAATTTCAAATGTTAAATCTTCAGCAAGAAGCATTAAAAAGACTCACTAGCACCATATATGGACTTTATAATCACAGCACATTTAGATGGTACAGCATTGAATGTTCAGAAGCTATAACCGCATGGGGGCGAGACTTTCTTCAAAAGACAATGGAAAAGTCCGAAGAACATGGTTTTAAACCGATATATGCAGATACCGATGGATTTTATGCTATACTCGAACATGAATGAATTATAACAAAAAAGTGATATCATCCACCGAGTTCATTTTGCAAAGGATTAAATATGTAAGTCAGAATATTTCATAATATTAAATTCAATTATGGGAGTAATAAAAAAAAATATATTTATTAAAATTATTGGAATTTTAGAATTTTTCAAATTTATCTGGATCTATAAAGGTGGTAATGTAAAGTGTTTAAAACGATAATTTTTATTTTAGTTGTAATATTATTGGCTGGATCTGTTGTGGCCTATGGAGCATATCAGAGTGCACAACCTTCATCAACCAATATTATGAAGGGTGATCATAATGTTCTTATCCTGTTAACTAACGATGAACAAAACCCCGGTACACAAGTTGTTGATATGGCATTTTCAATAAAACTTGTAAACGGCAATATTGGCAATGTTACACCCATATATCCTCTTGGACTTAGATCAACCACTTTAAAAGAACCATCATCATATGGATCAGGGAATTTGTTGCTTAAGGATACCTTCTGGAATAATGATACCGCCCAAGATGCTGCCGATGCACAGAAAATTGTCCAGGAAAATACAAAAATAAAAACCGATGCAGTTATAATTATAAAATATCCAGCTGCCAATGCATTATTAAATGCTATAAGCCCAGTAAATATACCGGGTTATGGTAAGGTTGGGTCTAATAACTCTGAAGCATTCCTAAAATACATGACCTTCGATGTACCTACAAGCACTTTAAGGACCCATGAAACTGCAGTTGTTTTACCGCCAATTTATAGGGCTGCAACCAATTCAAGCAAACAAACCGCACTGGTCGAAACGGGAATCCAACAATATATCCAAGGAAACATAATAGTCATACCTCAAAATATTATACCTCAAATTGTAATATCTAAGGTTATGAACTACCTATAAAACCAGTAAATGGATACAAAAACCCTAATTTTATCCTTTTTTTAATTTGAATTTACAGTTTAGATATCATTCAAATATTAATATTTATTTATACATTTTTTTAAACCGATATCACTCTATTTTTAGATAATAATAATAAAATTTAGTCGATTGTAAATATTTAGCCTATGTGCAGTAGAATAAGTTAAATAAAAAATATGTTTAATGTTTTTTATATTAGTCAGCATTCAATTGTTTATTTTTACCCCCTTTACGTTTGTTATATAGATTATAATCACCGTATTAACTTTGTAAAAGATATATATTAATATTATTAAATGCTTTGTGATAAACCTAATAGAATATAATGCAAAGTGGAAAATAGCACTCTTATAACAATCTTAAAAACGTAATATCACATATAATAGAATAAAATCAACAAAAAAATTCAGAATTCCATTGTATTTAAAAAAATATATATCGGTGATAAAAAAAAATTCTAGAATCGAATTATTATTTCATTCATCATTATAAATAGTATTAATCCTATAAGAGAGATGTTGATTATATATGAATATTCTAATAGTTGAAACAGAAGACAATACCATTCAAAATTTAAAATCTGTCTTACACGTTTTAGGACATAAAGTAGTTGGTTTAACTTCAAATGGAAAAGAAGCAATAAAAATAGCCGGTGAATTAAATCCAGATTTGATCTTAATTAATATAAAATTAAATGGTCAAATGAGTGGTGTGGAAACTGCAAAAGTACTGTTCAGTCTTTATAAAATTCCAATCATATTTATAACTGTATTTACTAAGAACTGTTTAACCAAATCATTACAGCTACCTGAAGATGCTATTACCATTAGTGAACCAATAAGAAAGGAACATTTAGAATATTGTATCTCAAGAACAATTTAAATTGAGAATAAATTGTATAAACTAATTTTCTTCCATTTCAACATAAAATTTAAATATATTATTATTTACAATAAATCCGTAATTATCCCAAAACTTCCATGTGACAACTATGAAAGACTATAAAACCCATTATAACCTTAGTAAAAATAAAATAATCATGATTATGGCTGGATTGATGATTGGGCTCCTTGTTGCAGCTCTTGACAATTCTATTATTGGTACTGCAATGCCTAAAATTATAGGTAATCTGCAGGGGATGGAATATTATGTATGGCCATTTACTGCATATCTTCTATCTTCAACAATTGCCATAATTCTCTTTGGAAAATTATCAGATATTTATGGAAGAAAGCATATCCTACTTGTTGGAATTGTTGTATTTGTTATTGCTTCAGTTATGTGTGGTTTTGCATCAAATATGTTTGAATTGATTCTGTTTAGAACTATTCAAGGAATTGGTGGTGGAATATTAATATCTCTTCCATTTATTGTGGTTGGAGAGATTTTTGGTAACAGGGATACAGCAAAATATATGGGATTACTTTCGGCTGTTTTTGGATTTGCAAATGTTTTAGGACCAATCCTTGGTGGAGTTATTACAGATACTCTAGGTTGGAGATGGGTCTTTTTTGTAAATGTTCCAATTGGAATTATTGCAGTGTCCATGATCCTCTATTCACTACCCAATTTCAAATTACCCGATGTGAAGAAGGTTATTGACTATTCAGGAATAATTACATTCACACTGTGTTTAAGTTCATTATTCCTTGCATTAACATTTGCAAGGGATCTGAACACTTACCCTTTAATTGATATTGTAGGGCTTCTTATTTTCTCGGTCTTTATGTTAATGTTATTTATTATAACTGAGAAAAGATCGGTGGAACCGATTTTACCAATGCATCTTTTTAAAAGTTCAATATTTACTATATCCTCTGTTGAAAGTTTTTTAGCAAGTGCTCTTATGTTTTGTGGGGTAATATATGTTCCATTATTTGCACAGAACGTTTTAGGTTTCAGTGCTACAAATGCAGGATTCATGATGATTCCAATGCTTTTAAGTGTTGCAGTAGCTTCTATAATTACGGGACAGACCATATCTCGGACTGGAAAATATAAAAAGCTTGCCATTACAGAATTTATAATAACCTTTATTGGTGTTGTGCTTCTGGCAACCATGAATGTTAATACCCCATATTATATGTTGATTGTTTATTCCACTGTTCTGGGTTTTGGTTCTGGTATGACATATACAATATTCAATACCGCTGTGCAGAATGCATTTACATTCAGGGAGATAGGAATTGTAACAGCTTCTATGCAGTTTTTCAGGAATGTGGGTGCTACAATTATAATTCCAATATTTGGATTTATAATGAATTTTACATTAGGAAATCCAGCTTCTGTCAATTTAAGTAAAACCGAAGTTTTAGCACTTTCTATTCATAATATATTCCTGGCATCTCTAATGTTGGCATTTATAGGATTAGTTCTTGTATTTTTCTTTAAAGAGTTAAAATTAGGTGGAGAGGATACAATGGCTCAAGAAGTAGTGCCTATTGAAGTGGATGAGACTGTATGAGTTTATTTGAAAAAGTGTACCCTTCTGATTATTACTTTTCATATGCTCTAGGATTACTGTGAAGTATATAAAGACCCCATTTAATATTAGGTGATAAAAATGGAGTCGTTCAAAGAGCATAAAAAAAATAATCCACAAGCATTATTTGGTTATTCACTTCAAGCCATAAAATTTTTAGATCCGAATATCAAGTCATTAGAAAGTGAAAATGATGGATTATTAGATTTCGAAGTACAAACAACTTTAGAAGCATTCATAAAACCTAGAAAATATTGAGTTATCCAATAAAATTTAAACATAAAAAAATACTAAAATTTTTTATTCACAGGGTTAATATTTTTATAATATTCTAGATTATAACCCTTCATTTACCTTTATTTCATCCTAGAATCTTAAAATTGTTTTTTAAATAGATTTATTGATGTAATCTCTGAAAATTCAATTATCTATATTTGTTTTTTAGATTTGCTTGTACAAATTCAAGTACTAAGCTTCCTTTAATGGTTACTCCGTTTTCAAAATTAATATATGCCTCTGTCACTCCGTGACCACAACATGCATCTATAACTCCTGGAAGAGTTCCTAAACATGCATCATGATTCTCTTTGGTTGGTAGTTTGCCACATTTAACACATGGTGTCCTGTATCTAGATGGATCTAAATGATTTTCTGTAGATTGCATATTATCTGAATTTCTATTTCCTCTAGGATAATCTTTAACAACACATTGAATCTTTATTTTTTCATTCATAATTAATAGTTATTAACTGTATTAATCTAGCTAACCTCTTTCACTATTCATTTTTTTTTCATAGAAGAGTTTACTATATAAAAATATATTAGTATTATTAATTTAGTAAATATTAATAATTATATTAAAATATTTTTTTTTTACTACAAATCATATTGGATTTGGATTAAAAATGCTGATATGGCGGCTAAAAATGGGATTGATAGGGATACTTGGTAGAATAATACAAAATAATTTTATTAATTCAAGTTTAACATCCTCCTGAATCAACTAAGTTTGATATTTTTTTATGCATTAATTATATGTTTAAAATATGAAATTATTTCTACAAAGTTTATTTTAATAATACTAAAGTATATTTATTTAAAAAATATTATTTCTAGAACTCATAAAAGAATTATTATAAATCTCATATTTATTTAAAAAAAAATTTGGGATGGAAGAGCTATTTTACAATATGCATTGATCCTGATCCAATTTTTTTTGTTTACAATAAATGAAGTTAATTTTTTTTTTAACTCCATAAACTTCTTATTTTATTGAAAATCTGATTCAGTTCTGATGTTGAGGTTTGTTTTATGAATATTGGTCTAGGGTCTTGTCCTGTTACCTGGTTAGGGAACTCGGCGAATAGCGAATAACCTGGTTCATAGGCTGCTGAATGGAATAAGATAGCTCGATGATTTGGATTGGCTTTAAGCCAAGCTTCAACGGGTTTTTTATCCGTACTGGTTTCAACTCGTACTCCTATTACATTTGCTCCTGTTTTTTCAGCTTCAGCTACTATTAAATTTGTTTGATTTATGTGGGCATTTACAACATCAAGGTTTAGTGTTACATTGTAAGCTTTTTCTAGTTCGGTGAAATATCTGTTAGGTGTGTCGCAGTACTGGTCAGGATAGGTTTGATTAGTTGTTTGAACAACTATACGTTCAGTTTTGTTGATTGCAACTGGCTGGGCTCCTATTACGGCTCCAGTCCCATTAATAATGGGTCTTATAGGTTCTCCACCAAGTATTACACCTGTTCCATTGTAACCCATTACATTGGCTGTGAATCTATCACAAGGAGCGTAACAGTTTATCCCACGTGCTGCCATATACATTTCAGCTTTAGCTTTACCTGGTAAATCTCCACATGCAACAACTAGGAATGCATGATTCTTGATAGCTCCAGGAACCATAACATTCATTCCATGGGTGTTTATTTCTATTTTTTCATCGCTACTATTACCATCAATAGAGAACAATGAAGATGTTTTGCTGGGGTCAACTTCGAATACGAAATTACCATGATCATCGGGACCATACCAATTACCATTGATCTTCTTAATAGGAACTCCAGTTATGGGTATTACATGCACATTTGCATATTTCATAAGTTCTGCTACTCTGGCACCTTCCATCCAAGGCACTAACTGTGATGCATTTGTTGGACTCTGTCCTGGAGGCGTGTTAACATTATAAAGAGAAGCTTCGTCTTTTATAACCCTGTCAACCTGCGTTACTACTGTCGCATTCTCAGGAACCTTTATATCTGAGGCTCCAATAACAATAATTGATGCATTTTGTGGGCTTGTTACTAGGCCATTGAAATAACTTTGACCGCTTTTTTGGTCTGTGTTATAATATATAGTGGATATACCGATAACTGCTCCCACTATACATATGATACAAATTATAATTAGCAATACAAATTTTTTCATAATATGAATCTCCATGTTTCAATATATAAATTATTTTTTTTATCAATTATTTTACTATTTTAGTGTACAAATAATAATATTGGATTTATTTTTTTTGAGAATTTAATAAATCTTTATATTGGAATATTAAAATTAAGATTGAACTAATAGATAAATATTTTCATATAATCTTAGTATAAAGGAAAAATTTAATCGTAAATAATAAATTATAGTTTGAACCGATTAATTTTAGGAATTATCTTATGGAATTCCTATTATTATCATTTTCAAATAAGATGGGCTGTTTTTAGATTTATATTTTTTTTATAAATCTTTAAAACCAGTTTCACTAATCGTAAGTAGATGGGGGTGTATGTGTGTGAATTTGATGGTAGATAATTTTAATAAACATTTTGCTCACTGGGATATTATTATACCTAAAGAAAATATGAAAACTAGACATGGTGGATATATTCAGTATAAAGGTTGGCTTATCCAATATTGCTTTGGAAAGGACAAAACTGATAAAGAATATTTGGATTATTATGCAGCTCATAGAATGACAGATGATTCACATAGACGTATCTATGATGATGGTAAAGAATAATCCCTTCCTGCACTAACTTCAATGTATTTACTTAGTGATGATCCTGTAAAAGCAAAACAATTAAAGGATGAATATGAAGAACATAATCGTAAAGTTGTAGAATTGTTAATTGAGAAGGGATTTGATAGATTTACAGTTAACATGTTTCTACATGCGGGAATGGATAAAGAAACAAAAAAAACGAACTGATTATATAGTTTTAAATGTCTTTTATAGTATTCAAGACGGTGTTTGGTAAAAATTTTGGGTAAAAATATACCCCCCCATTCATAGTTGCCCTTGCTTATGGCATTTTATATTCACAAGGGACTGAGGTCTGACATTTACCGCAAGCATATCTTGGTCTATTTAACTCTAATATCCTATTTAAATACTGCGAACAAGATTCCGTATCTTTACCCTTTCCTGTGATGGCTCCACATGGGCATCTTTCAATACATTTACCGCATTTGGAACAATAATCATCAAATTCATGATATTGTCGAGGTTTAGTTTCAAATTCCAAGTCAATAATAACACTGCCAAACCTACCTGCAGTTCCCAGGGGAGTGATCAATGAACGACTAAGGCCGAATGTCCCGAGACCCGCAATGAAAGCAACATGACGTTCGGACCAGTTACTTTGAAGATCAGTAATTATATAACGTTTATCTAAAGCCGGAGCCACTGCTGTGCCACCATGCGCTTCGACTAAGCCGGTGATTAATCTTCTCAAAGCATTATTAAACATTTCTCCTTCATAACGTCCGTACAACCATTCGGTAGAAGGTTTACCCTCAAACCTATTAGACTTACGTATACGATCAGTAAACGGTAGAAAATATGAAATAACCGATTTTGCAGTGGGTAACCATTCTTTTGGTGTTAAATGGCCGGGACCAACTACTTGGGGTTCCTTCATTTTTTCCCATAGTGGATCTGATGCTCCAGCCAAACCAATTAAAGGTTGATCCCATATTTGCATCATACCAAGTTCATCAACAAAATTTTGGCTGCTATTTTTAGTAAAATTAGAAATATCTTCTTCAAGTGTACGTAAAAACAAAATTTAACCCCCATCAATGTATATTTTTATGAATTGTCATGTATAATAAAAATTAAATGACAATTATTATCATGTAAAATTATATCTAACTAAATCAACCATAAAGCTTTCTATAAATAACCGGATACATGGGTTTAGTTTATGAAGTTTGTATATAATATATCAGTATTTAAAAGTAAAATTAAAGTATTATAATATATTATAATTTAACTAGAATTATGAAGAGGGGTTTATATGGATAATACCACAAATATTCCAATTGAAAAACAAAATAAACTACTATTTTATTCTATTTGTGGTATGGTTCCCATGCTGTTATTTGCTGTATGGTTAATAGTAGCAGCAATTATCAGCCCGGGATATAATGGTAACGGTGATTATATTAGTCCTGTAACCGTTGGTTTTTATTCAATGATACAAAACCTTGTATTTGTTGTTTTAGGTCTTCTATCAATTGGATTGGGTTTCGGTCTTCGAATTGGTTTACCCTCACCTCGAAATGGCATGCTAAAACTTGGTGTATGGTCAGTGTTAATATTTGGTTTAAGTGTGTTTTTAGGAGGATTACTCCCGTTAATAGGATTATTACCCGAAAATTATCTTGTAATAGTACCATATAATCTTTTAACTGTTATAGGATTTGCTTTTACATTTATAGCTTATATTGCAGCTGTACTGTTAATAGGCCAGGGTTTAAAATATGAAGACAACATAATTTGGGGAGGTTACAGCAGATATTCATTGGTAACCGGTGTGATTTTCATTATCTTACAAATTTTACTTATAATAGTCATTTTTTATAACATCTATCCCGGAGTCAGCCAAAGGATATTAATCATAATATTATGGGTCTGGATTTTAGTTACGGGTGTTAAACTATATTTATTATCCAAAAAAGAAATAATACAATAAATGAATATTATTAATATTTTTAACAGGAAAAAAAAATCTTTAAATGATATTTGTTAGAAATTAAATGCATTAATAGCTTTTTATAGTATGCTAATTTGATATACAAAAAAAAAATATGTGTAATGTTTATTTTATTTCAATAAATTTTAATTATCCTTTTCTATCTCTACGTCTGTAATAACCCAAGTATCGGACCCGGTATCAATAGTTGCCCAGACAGTTTCTTTAGATTCTTTTTTCATTAAACTATCAGTATCTATTTCGATGCCTTCTTTTAATTTAACACTGTATGCTTTACCTCTTTGTGACCTGACAATTAAATCATCTTCAAAACCAATTCCAATAACCTTCTGTTTCAACTCTGTTTTTGCAACCATTTTTTTTCACCTTTTAAATAATAATTTTCCTAAGTTAAAATATAATTTCTAAAGCATTTAAAATATCATATATAGATTTTTTGATGTTTTTTGACAAATAAATATTTTATTTTATTTTTCAGTATTCTGTTTTTTCAATCTTTTCTAAGTAGTGAAGTTCTGGCAACCCAATTACACCTGCTTTTTTCATGGTAACATTCAGATCTTCGGATAATGAGAAATTTTTAGCACTTTCCATATTTTCCCATCCTGTAATGATAACCAGTTCTTTGGGATCGTTTGAATTACGGTAGATTATAGCTCCCCTAGAACCCTCATTCTTTCTTACTTTACCATGTTCATCAAATACTTGTTTCCATCTATCATAATCCTCAATTTTTTGTATAGCCAATGCATATATCATAGTATAGTACCACCATTTTGGATTATTTAGTTTCGACTACAATACAATGCCCATCTGTAGAGCCAATATTTTCTGTTTGGTGTGATCCTGCTTCTATCCATAAAACTTGACCAGTTTTAAGGTCAAATACATCACTTTTTCTATTTGGAAAGCCTAATTTGAATTGAGCATCCTTAACAACATAAATAACATGGTCATTTGGATGGTTATGCATTGGTGACTTTTCTCCTGGCTTTAATTTTATTTCCATAACTCTAACTTTTTTATTTTCCAAAAGTAAATCATAACCACTTTTTGCAACTTCTAAAACATCTGGAATGTCCGTCATGAAAATTTCACCCCATTGGTATCTACTTTAATCATATACTATGATCTTACAGCTACTTAGAATTTAAGTCATTTTCCAAAAACCTTAAAATTTACAATGGTGTTTAAAAAAACATTGAACTGATGATTTAAGGAGTCTAATGTTCTAATCCTCTTTTATATGGATTTGAAAACTAATTCAACTATTATTTAATATTATTTAACAATAATAAGCGATTTGATGAATCTATTATTTAAAACATATTTATTGGTATTATCTAAATTTGTAATTTATATCAATGTATATATCATTTAGTAATTAACTTACAAATAAGTGATAAATCAAATTAATTTAGGAGGGATATTGATGATTATTGTTACTGCTATGATGCATGTAAAAAATGGGAAGAAAGAGGCCTTTATTTTGGAGGCAAAGGATTTAATTTCAACCACTAGAAAAGAAGAGGGATGTATTAACTACAATTTATTAGCAAATATTGAAGATGAAAATGCTTTGGTTATGTTAGAACAATGGAAGGATATTGAGTCATTAAACAAGCATATGAAATCTGATCAATTCCTGCAGTTTGAAGTTACTATAGAACCTCTCTTAGCAAAGGGTGTGGATATTAGATCCTATTCAGTTGATGGTTAAAAATCCTAAAATTTTACTTATTAATTTTTTATTTTAATGCTTTGCAATTAGGATGTATTAACCAGATATGCCACTAATCTAAGAAAGATTACATAAATATTCGAAGTAGAAACTCATAAAAATATATGAAACTACAAAATATGAAATACAGAATAATAGTGGGGGAATATCGTTTTTTATTTATTAAAATAATTATAGTTTACTATCCTAAACTAATATAATAATAAATACTGATCATTGGAATCCTATTCGAACCCATATAATTAATTCATTACATTAAATGAGTTTCAACTAATTATTAAGAGTAATTTAAATTTTGTTTAAGTATAATGTTAATTTAAACCAGTTAAAAAAATATTATTTATAGGAAGATTACAATTACATGTATATTTTGTAGTTTAAATTAACATAATAATTATAAATGGAAAACAAAAAAAAAGGATATCTTAACAGTCTTAACATCATTAAAGAATAATCCGGATATGATCTTATATATCGAAGATTAAATTATAAATTCAATACAAATCATCTTTATTTATCCTTTAAATTCCAAGTAACCTTTCCACAGTCACATTTAACTGCTTCAACTTTAGGGCCGTTAATTACTAAATGTAAAAATGTACCACACTTACTGCACTGGAAAATTGAAAATAGTTCACGGAAGGTGTTAACAACAGGTTTGAAATCTTGGAGAGTGAAATCATTATTTTCATTGAAATGTACAGCAGGATTTACAGCCCATCTTTCCAGGTTTATTCTTTCAAATACACCCTTTGAATGCTCCTCTATTCTCTTCAGTCTTTCAAGTTCCTCAAAATTTTCCCAGGATCTGGCAGCGCTTTTGGCATGTTTCAATTGACTCCTATATTCGGACATTGCCCCGTTTAACAAATCTCCCAACTCATATTGTCCATTAAATTTAAATCTCACAGGAGCATGTAGCGATGCACAAACTTGGCTGAAATATTCTTCAGATCCTCTTCTAAGCTTAGCTGCAGCTGCAGGAATATCATTCCCACCGAGATCAACATCTATTACATCCCATATATCACCCAATATATTTAATGAAGGACCATCTTCAATGGTCCAGTTAGAAAATTCAATTCTGTTTCTGGATTGGATAACACCTTCAGATTGCAGTTGTCTTGCCCATGTCTGGTCGTGTGTTGTAATAAAGAACTGCCTTCCCTTAAAAAAGTTGGCGAGTAATTTGCAGATCTCCCTTCTGTGAGGAGCGTCAACACTCATCATCACATCATCCAATATTATGAGATCAATAAATCCCTGGATAAGCCTTTCTGCCAGTGCAAGATACAAACAAATACCCATAGTATCTTGATGTCCTTCACTGTGAAGTGCATTGGGAGAATTTACCCCTCTCCCATGGAAATCGACCTTAAAATCAACTCCAACACCTTCTGAAATTAGAAGTGCATCAAATTCTGTTTCATCAATTCCATGAATTTCCTTGTAAAGCTCAACAAAACGATCCTTGATCTCGGCGAACAAATTATTCAAAATCAAATTTTTAGACTCTAAAAATGTACTTAAAAGAATTTCACCCTTTTCATAAGATTCAAATGATTTTTTACAGTCAATAATGGACTTTTCATAATTTTTAAGGTTTTCCTCGAGTCTAGTTAAATTATCCCATGCTGTTTGTTCTTCTGATGGTTCTTTAAAATTTTCACAAGCAGAAGAGTAGATATTATCCAAAACAACTTCTAAACTAACTGGTGCAAACAATATTTCAACTACCTTACTCTCAAATTCTAGATCCGGATATTTATCCTCCTCAAGTGTGGATAAAAACATTTTTAAATCTTTAATCCAAACTTCTAATATCCCTTGCTCTTCCGTTAAACCTAATATTTCAGTTGATTTTATTATTTCATTCAAGGTTCCAATCAAATGATTAACTTTCAGGACTAAATTTTCTGATAACTCGGTTATCCTATCCAAGTTTTCTGCTGCACCCTTCAGAAGTTCTATTTTATTTTCTAGGTGTTCTTTAAGATTCCCGGTTTGCCATGATGTATCGCAAAGCGGACATTTACCATCAGCATCCAATAAATCCAATCCTAATCTCGTGAGTTTAAGATGGGCATATGCATCATCTGATTTATGATGAGAATTTATTTTAAGGGTTATTTCATATAATTCCCGGATTATATTACCTATCTTTTTACTGTTTTTATTTGTTTTTATGTTCTGTAGTTTATCCAGGTCATTTTTTAATAATTGGATGTTTATCCTGATGTTTGAGGGTATAGTTTGATATTTTATTTCTTCTTTCAATTTGTTTGATTTAAGTTCTTTAATGGGGGTTCCATTTAAAAGGTTCCTGTTGATGTTAACAAATTCGAGTATTTTTCCTTCATCAAAGTTTTGTATTCCAATATTAGAATTGATTGTTGCGGATATGGTATTTAAAGAACTTTTAGCTCCTTGATAATTATTTTTTAGCATATTTTTTACTTTTACTAGTATGTTACGGGTTTTTTCCACGTCGGTGATTTTGAGGAGTGTTTGTATCTGTTTACCCCTTGTACCAGAATCAGCTGTAACGTAGTTGAGTATCTCACGTCTAGTTAGTACATGCTGACCTCGACTTGCAAGCTCTAAAACAGGCTGTATTTTGTCTCTAATCGACTCTTTACATACTAATTTAGTTGGACTATCCAGTGACCTTTTTATTTCTACAGATTCTTCCAAACCATGAATTTTAATAGTTGCTTTAATCAATGCATCCTTGGCCGA
>Ga0224559_1000343_pt1 | contig 32561 bp, 52 predicted proteins | sample 714S33034metaG_FD_180676 | JGI IMG/M metagenome (GOLD analysis project Ga0224559, IMG submission 180676) | Peat soil microbial communities from Stordalen Mire, Sweden - 717 S3 30-34 | ecosystem: Environmental > Terrestrial > Soil > Wetlands > Peat | place: Sweden: Norrbotten County, Stordalen... | reverse complement strand
AGAGGACAATTGAAAAAGTTCCTTGAATCACAAAACAGGAACCAGTGGTTGCGCGGTAGCCACGTATCTGCCTATGTTCGCAAAGGACACCACCTCGGACCAGATGGAAAACTCCACCACTACCTTGACCTTGCAAGTATCGAAGTAGATATAGAGTTTTGGGGAAAAGGAATCTTCTCTGAATTCCTATGTGCCTGCCAGAAAATGACCCCATACGACGGAGTTTTTGTGGAATGCGTCTTAGACAAAGGATTAATTTCTTCTCTCCGGCGAAAAGTCGAACAGAATAAACAGTGGAGCAAAAAAGACTCTAGTTTTATTTGGGAGAAACCTATAAACACAAAAGCGCCCTCAGACGAATCCAAGGGCGCATTTATTTAGACGTTTGGTTAAGCGAATGCAATCTTAATGCTTGAAAGAACCGGAACTGGCGGAGGAACGACAGGGATGTTCACGGTGACAGTTTCCGTGTCCGTGAGAGCCAGACCCTCAAACGTGGTCAACGTAGCCGTAAGGTTGGCAACGCCTGTCGCCACGGCGGTTACTGCATCAGTAATCCCATCGGCGTTAGGAACACTCGTAGCAAATGCTGAATTGTCGATTGTGAAGGTAACGGGCGGAATGGTTCCCGTCCACGCATTGCCGAATTGATCGAAACCGTTGATGGATGCGGTGGTGACCTGTCCGGCTGAGGTAAGTGTTACTGGTCCTTGAACTGCCATGGTGTTTTCTCCTAGTTTGGTTGATGGTTCGGTAAAGGCTATTTTGATGCTGAAAATCCGTGGTGACGTATCATGATCGATCTCCCGTTCGATCTCGTTCAACTTGCGGTCAAGGAACTCAAGGCCGTGGATTAGCTCTTTGTCTAGCTTTTCTTGACCTTCGATGATCCGTTCAATCAAATGCTTTTCGCGGTGTTTCAAGCGGTGACCTCACTTTAATCATACACCAGATTCTGCTCAAATATGAGCAAAATCGCACTACGACTGTTAATTTTTGGGGTTAATCCACTCCGCGATGCGTCTGCGAATAAGACTCCACACGGTGATAGATTTTAGAGAGTTCAACTCGTTTTCCAGAGTCGCGTAGGAATCAGATTTTTCTTTTAATTCCTTGCGCAATCGGGTAATCTCATCTAACGCCTGATCTCTCTGCTCTAAATGAATAGTATCTACTTTTTTGGTTCCTGATATGATGGACTTCTTTTCGTCGGCAGTCAAAGCATTGTTTTTAGGTGGTCCCTTCTTTTTCAAAGGAACACTTTTTAGTTGTTTCCCCAACAGCGCCCCATCAGTCAACCCTAGATTATCTTCATGATTCCTTCGCTGGTTACATTGCAAACAGGACGACGCCAAGTTGTCTTCGTCGTTCGTTCCACCATTTCCGCGAGGAATAAGATGCTCTGTCGTGGCTTGGTCGTGATCGCCTTCCTTGCATAGTCTAGTGGGTTTACCACAGAAGTGGCACTTCTTGCCCTCTTTAATCCACAGAACTTCACGGCGCGTAGGAGTTGGAACGTCACTCCAGACGCGCATAGGAATCAAGTTGGTTGGATTCGTACTCATTGAATTATTATACCATAAAAGCGCAGGATAATTCAAGGAAAATGGAGCGGGAGAGGGGACTCGAACCCCCGACGAACAGCTTGGAAGGCTGACACTCTAGCCACTGAGTTACTCCCGCTTGGTTAATCGATTTATTCTTCCTCCATAAGCGAACTAATGACACTATTTGCGGTATCAATTACCCATTGCTTATTGATATTTTCGTAATCGGTAAAAGATACGCTTTGTATCTCAAAAGGATTCAACTTTAACCCCTTAACGCTATGCTTGATAATGTTATTCAGAGAGTCAAGGTGTGGCTGAAATTTCTTGATTGCGTCAGGAATACTATCTGCTTTGATTACACCAAAGTATCTAACTCCCCCGACTTCACTGCTTGGATGGATGTTCAAATAAAACCACTTCATAGTTCACCTCAAAGAAAGTATATCACAAATGGTGGCCTAGAGGCGGCTCGAACGCCTTCTCTCACCCTTATCAGGAGTGGGCTTTAACCTGTTAAGCTACTAGGCCAAAATGGAGCCGAAAATCGGGTTTGAACCGATGACCTCATCCTTACCGAGGATGCGCTCTTCCATCTGAGCTATTCCGGCAAATCACCCCAGAGTCACAGGTGTTGCATCTGTGCGTTACAACCATTCTCTCCTACTAAAAGAGAATCTCCGATATTGGTGGGCCACCGACGAATTGAACGCCGATCTGGAGTGTGTAGGACTCCGGTATTTACCTTTATACGAGCGGCCCAAAAACTATGGCGCAGGCGGGAAGAATCGAACTTCCAACTCGACTTTCGGAAAGTCGTATTATCTCCGTTTCACTACGCCTGCAAATCGTTGGTCAACCTGCCCGAACTCGAATCGGGAACTATTCTTTAGGGGAGAATCGTGATCTCCATTTTCACCACAGGTCGATGGAGAGCATACAGGGAGTTCAACCCTGATTCATCGCTTAGAAGGCGAGTGCCTTATGCGTTAGACGATATGCTCGTGGTGAGTCCGCTGGGAATCGAACCCAGATTGAGACATTAAAGGTGTCATATTCTACCGTTGAATTACGGACCCACAAAACACTTTTAATGGTTAAATGTGGTGCCAGCGCCGAGATTTTAACTCGGATCGATCTCCTTAAGGGGGAGTCATAATAGTCGTTATACCACGCTGGCATGGTGGACCTACTCAGAGTCGAACTGAGAACCGGGCGATTATAGATCGCCTGCTACGTACCAACTAGCAGCTATAAGTCCAAAAACTTTATCGTAGCGGCCCACTACAACGGCTAACCTTTCGGCGAGTTCTGCACGTCTGGGTAGTCTTAGCTGTCCCATACCGCTAGTGAATTATGCGCCGCCGCTACGAACTTGGTAGCACGCCTGGAATCGAACCAGTTTACGACGCTATGAGTGTCGCTTCCCACCTTGGGAACGTGCCATATATACAGAGTTTATCGGATTTATCCTATTCCGATATAAACTCGCTAAACTTTGGCAGGGGAGGCCGGAACCGAACCGACAAGTCCAGTTTTGGAGACTGGCAGTTTTCCAGTTAGCTTACTCCCCTGTATTTTCATCATCAGTTTTCAAAGAGCAACTAAAAACCCTCCACTGAGGAGGGTCTATTCGTGCAAAAATGCAGTCAGACCCCTAAAACACGATTCCCCAAATGACCCGCTTGGTCATTCTGGTTATCCCGTGTTTAGAAACTCTGATTTTCATTTCAATTCCTTTTCGAGGGGTTTCCCGCTCTAGCCATATTATGTCCCAGGCTTGGGTTTAGCTGCCGACTGCAACAGCGCAATCTTCTGTGGTGAATTCAGATTATCCTATTCGCGTAGGAAAAGTCAAGAGAATTATTTCATCAACTTTTTCGTCTCAGAAATCAGAAGTTTGCTCATTTCCTCTCCGGTATGAAAAACAAGATTCATCGCTTCCGACAATTCCGTTTGCTGTAGACACTCTTCTCTGATCTTTCCATCTGCATCTCGGATGTACACGTTCACTATCCAGTTTGACCATCCTGGTCCACTACAAGACTCAGGGACTACCGCTACAATCTGTTCTCGTTCTCCTAGTCGCATAGGAATCTCCAAAAAAGTGGGGCAGCACTGTTCCGCCGCCCCTCGATCAAAAGTAATAGGTTAAACTGCCATTGCTTCCAATGCAGCCAGTTCCTTTTCCAGTTCGTTCTTCTTCTGTGCAGGAGTCTTCAGGCTGTCGATACGTGCTGTCAGTTCACGCTTACGTGCAGCGATCTTGTCAGCGTTACGAGACGTGATTTCCCGGCGAATCGACTTGATTGTGGTGTCAATGTACTCTGGCTCTTCGATCTGAAGTGCCTCGTACTCATCGCGGAGCGCCTTTGCGTCTGCAAGCAATCCAACCAAATCTTCCATATCTGCTCGGTCGGCGTTGAAGTTCTTGAGTGCTGTGATGTTCATGCGGCTACCAATTTCCTTTCTGTGCTAACTTTCAGCACTGAGTTGAGGGTTAAGAGCGGAGTGGCTAGAATTTCGTCCACGAGTCCATAGGTTTTTGTTCTCATGGTCTGAGCCAAGTTTGGAATAGAGTAGTAATCCGTCCCGCCCCTGATGTCAAACGTTTGCATTTCCAATCCTGCCCTCTGCATACCCGAAGTAAGTCCGTTAGTCTCACCCTCAACGTGATAAAAGTACACAGGAACATCACGATCTGCAAACGCAACATACTTTTTGTACACATCCGTAAAGAACGGTGCGCTGTGTTCTGCGCCGTCCGAAACGATTGCAATTCCATCTACCGAAATCTTCTCCTGAAGCATCCGGTTAAGTCCGCATCCGATAGATGTTCCTCCGTTGGCTGTGATGTGCCGTGTTGCCTTCTGAATCTGGTCAAGCGATAGACCCGTCACATCGACAGTCATTGGATTCAAGTCAAAAAATACAAGGTAGACTTTTCCCTTGCAAATCTTAGCTAGGGTAGCAGCCACATGACGAGATGCCTCAATTGAACGAGACATGCTGCCACTCTTGTCTGCTAGAACCAGCCAATCTCCCTCTGGTCCACCCAAAGCCTTGATTTGTTTTTCTTGAAGACCACGTAGCTTTTCCTTCAACGCCTCATCCTGTACAGCCTCTACAGCCTGAGTCGTCTTCAGTGTGTTCTTCTTGCTCGTAGACGCCTTTACCAACGCTGCATCAAAAGCACCACGCAGTGCTGGATTGGTCTTCATTCCCAACTTCTCCAACATCTTGACGTTCGTGGTAAGCTCCGTAGCACTCATGGCTCCAATCAAAGCCTGTACCAAATCAGGCTCCTTAGCCTTCGCTCCCAAAGCTCCTAGCGCGATAAGGAAAGGGATATGGTACTTCATGATCGAACCTGCCGCCTCCGTAGGACTCATGTTCTTGAGGTTTGCTACTACCTCAAAGACTGATCCCTTGGGAAGTGGAGCCTTGGTCTTATCGAAGTTCCGACCGTAGAGTACGACGTTGGTCCTCTCCTTCTCAGGCTTTGCGTGCGCCAGAGAGTAGAGTTCCTTCAGCGTTCCCCTGTGTTGGATTGCCAGATGGTCCCAGCCCTTGTCCTGCTCCTTTTGGTGCAGGTAGTCTTCCACAAGCCTGCGCAACTGACGCATCTTGCCAGGAAGACGAATCTCCAATCCGAACCGATAGGCTCTCGCCAGTTCACGCGGTCCCAAAAGAGCGATGTGAGCGAAACTGTTGTCGAGTAATTCCTCATCCTTCTCAAAGGCCAAGCCGATCACAGGAAGAGCAACTTTGCTATCCCTTATCTGCCCGTGGGTACGATCCCAGGACAGCATGTGTTGATAAAATTCACCTTCCTGTAGAACGGCCTGCTTGCCGATAGGAAGATACTCTTTCAAAGAGCCGTGTGGACTCTTCGACAATTCCGACAAAATTCTTTGACGTGTAAGCCCTGTTTCTGCCATTGTATTCGCCCTCCCGGTGCGAAAAGTGTTAAGGCAACTTCCTCGTTCTCAGATACTCAACGAAGAAATCGTAATCCAATCCCTTGAGTTTGCACCAATCGTGCGGGTCCATACTACCTTTGTCCTTATTGCATTTTCTATCAGCGCAAAGATAGTTGGATGTATCATTCTTGCCGCCTAATTCCAATGGGGTAAAGTGATCTACTGTCATTTGCGAGTTTCCCATTTTAGCGCCGCAGTACATACACTTCAGACCATCAGCAACCCACACCTTTTGTTGAACAGCGCCAGAAATCTCATAGCGCACCTTGCGGTGAAATGCCTTCCCCGGCATAAGAAGTTCTGGAGTATCGGAACGCTGGAGGAAGTCGGTCCACTCTTCCTCGGAAAGCTGAAAGACGTTCTTAGAGAGCTTCTCTCCGAACGAAAAACTGGGTAAGAGTAGAACAGCTTGAGCACCCTCACCGCCCACAACCAAACCTTCAATTTTGAGGAGTGATCCGATGTCACCGTGCAGGACAGGACGATGACGCAATTCGAGTTGATAAAATCTATCGCTGCTTCCCATTGTTCCCTCTCCCAAAACGGAGGCGTTCGCTCTATCCAGCTGAGCTACGGGCGCAACGACAATTCAATTGCCGGACCAATTCAATTGCCGGACCAAACCGGCACATGTACCCTGAAAATTACACTCAAACTTAATCCGTAAAGACCGTATGCGAGTTGTGTTGAAAATGGGAATCGAACCCACTACCCTCAGTGATTAGACTGATGCTCTAGCCAAATGAGCTATTTCATGTACGCATCCGAATATACGGAATCCTTTGTCCCTATACATCAGGGAAAATCAAAACTCATTTCCGGTGGTATCCTAGAAGTTTATTACAGTTGGATACACTGCCGACAGCCAATATCACCATTTCGTGATACGCTCCCTACTTCTTACACCGGATAAACTCAATCTCACAAAATCAATAGTACATCCTATTTCCTGCTCCGTCAAGAGAAATCTTCGTATTTCTCAAACTTTTTTCTGCGCCTTACTTTGGAGCGCCTGACTGGACTTCAACCAGCGATATTTCGTTCCGAAGACGAACGCTTTATGCACTAAGCTACAGGCGCTCAAACTATGGTGGGACCGGAAAGGATCGAACTTTCTACCCCCAGTTCCGCAAACTGGTGCTCTATCCAAATGAGCTACGGCCCCACATTCAAAATGGTGCGGGTGGAGGGATTTCAACCCCCGATCTCCTCGTCCCAGGCGAGGCGCGTTAGCAGGCTTCGCTACACCCACGTAAACTCGTTATTCCAGAAAACGCCTAAAAATGTAATAACGATTCCCTTATTACAACTTCCTTATTAAGATGGTGCCGACTACCTGAGTCGAACAGGTTTCTGGAGATTTTCAGTCTCCCGCTGAATAACCGTACTAGCTCAGTCGGCAAAACTTATTCTGCTAAATCATCCGCTTTCGTCATGGCATTCCATTCGTTATCTGAGTAAACAATATGACGACCATCAGAAAAGTCAAAACTTACGCTATCTGAGCTTCGACAATGAGTACACGTTACAGTCTCAACCGTGACCGATCCATAACTTCCTTCTTGTTCAAATTCTATCGGCTTACTTGTACTTCTACTCATGGATAACTCCTAAACTTATGGTGGAGCTAGGTGATCTTGAGCCACCGGCCTCCTGAATGCGACTCAGGCGCTCTACATCTGAGCTATAGCCCCATTACTAAATCATGGTGGAGATATTCGGAGTCGAACCGAAGAATCTCGCTTGCAGGGCGAGTGCTTTCCCAGTTAAGCTATATCCCCACTACTTACTACCAAACATCCCACGCTACCGTCTTCTTCTCTACAGGAATCTCTTTCTCCTGTGCCAAAGCCACTGTAGCAGCACGACGAAACTTCCTATTCCTAATCGTTGCCAAACTCTTGCGCCCCGGCCAAGAACCACCATAAGCACCAGGATAACCGCAAACTCTACGCCATGCCTCACGAATTTCTTCCTGTATCTTCCAAGGCATCGTGTTAATCGTTCTACTCATACAACCCCCTAATGGGGAGACCGACGCTCTCCCAACTGAGCTATACCCCCACTACCTCAAACTCAACATTCCTACGCTCATCCTTTACCCGCTGCCAGCGAATATCTGAATACTTCTCTATCGCACAGCAACGGCACTTATGAGTTAAATTCCATTTCCTAAAGCGACCAGGAAAATTGTTGCGCGATGGATACAAACTTGCTCTCCATGTTGCTATCTTTTCCGTCCTATACCGACGTTCTGCTCTGTCCATAACTTCCTCGAAATTTTGGGGGGATTACGGAGAATCGAACTCCGGTTAGTAGAGCCACAATCTACAGTCCTACCACTAAACGATAATCCCCACAAATGGAGCTAGTGACAGGAATCGAACCTGCTCCGAGAGCCATACAAAGGGTCTCTACCTTCAAGGTCACTAGCAATCTTTTCACGCAAACTGCAACTTCGTTTCGCCTCTGGAGTCGGCATACAAATATCGTTCCCACTCAGAGGTTTCAAGAGCCATTGTTCTTAGCAAACTCCTGCCCGTATGTACTGTAGCAGGTAATGGACGATGAAGCAACTTTACTCCCCATTCCTCCGGTGTCCTATCATCCTTCTTCCAGTTGCAGGGCTTACAACAAGTCACCTGATTTTGCCAATCCGACTTGCCTCCACGCGACTTAGGAATAATGTGATCCAGCGTCAACTCATCTGCCTTCAACTTATCTCCGCAATACTGACAAGTATGACCATCACGTAAATAGATGTTCTTACGTGTCACAATTTGAAGGCGGATAGGAATATGACGATACGTTCTTAACCGGATTACAGACGGTAAAGTTATTCCCGGATAAACTTCAATCCGAGTTGGCAACTCAACCATAGCAGAACCCTTGCAAATCAATGTGAGAGCACGACGCGCTGGCACGATCCTGATGGCTTCGTATGAGGCATTCAGGACCAGAACGGGTTTACGCATCAAGTTACTCATCTTCCTACTCGCTTTCATCAAAAGTGGAGCCGGTAACAGGATTCTCACCCGTGTATTCACCTGTACGAAAGGTGCGCTCTGACTCAGCCATACCGGCGTTATTCTTCCGTCTTGCAATTACAATCTTGTGTACCGTCTTGAAGTCGGCATCCATCAAAATCATTCTGTGTTCCATGTCGGCTCCTTTTCAATTTGGAGCGGGTCACGGAATTTGAATCCGTATTTCCACCTCGGCAAGGTAGCACTCTACCGTTGAGTTAGACCCGCATAATGCTTGTTAATCACCTGCATCATTCTCTGTTTCCCTACGGGGTTCATCGAATGTACTACAACTCCATCCTTCGGCCAAACATTGTTTTCTTCCATCCAACAAACTACATCGTAACCAGACTTTTCATGCGGACAGCGATTGTAAAACGTAGTCTCCGCTGTTTTCATGTCTCCGACATAGGCTCCAGATTCCGTACATTCCTTACAGGCTCCTATATCGTGGTCAAGGCTTGCAAATGTCACTTCACCTGTCTTCAGTATGGCAATCGCTTCATCGTAGTTCTTTGCCCACTCAGAACCGATAAATCCATATTTCCAAGGTTCCCTTACATCGTCAAGCCAAAGACGCATTATATCTCCTTAATTGGCAGCGGGAGCAGGAGTCAAACCTGTCTATCCATACCCGTTCAAACTTTGGCTGGCAGAGAAGGATTTGAACCCTCGTAAGCTCCTCCAAAGGGAGCCGTCCTAGCCGCTGAACGATCTGCCAAAATCTTTCTGTATACAACCTTCACTCTCGTGTAGCTGACACCAAGATCCTTAGAAACCCTATTAATGTTGGTGCCTTCTATTCTCGAAACAATTTCGTCATCTGAAGGCCATGCTATTTTTCGACGCCGCTTAGGGGAACACTGTAAGCATCGAATTGAACTTTTCGTTAATAACGTTGACCCGCAATCAATACATCTTTTTTGCTTAGATCGCGGCACATGCTTTCCGCAAAATGTCGGCAGTTGGCTGTCACAGTTAGGGCAAACAAGTCGTAAATTTTCGATACGGTTGTCGTTCCTTACTCCATTCTCGTGATCCAGCCGCAATACCAACGGTTTTCCATTCCACTCTGGCAACATCCCGCAAAGCGCACATTTGTTTCCAATCAACTCTTCGGAAAGAATTCGTTTCTTTAGATGATTCCTCCCGTAATTAGAGTTTTCAACAAGAATTTCTACAAGAGGCTTTGCTTTCAACACGCCGTAACCCTTTGGACGTTTGAAATAGTGAAAGTGGGAAATATTTAACCCCAATTCCACTATCCTCTTTTGAGCGGTAAGATGATTTCCGCCGATGTTTTCTAGGCCGAAATTTCTCAAAAGATCGGAATAGTTCGTGCTCTGTTCTACTGCGGAGATAAAGTCTTCATCCGACGACTGCCAAACGATGCTTGTTCTCTGTTGAACCATGATTTCAATTATATCATAGTTCGCAAAAGGCTTCTGCCTAAACGCTCGGCCATCCCGCTATTAATCTGGAGCGGGTGTCGGGGCTTTCGCCCTGTTCGATAGCTGCCTCCGCCCTATAGGTGCAGATTAACAGCCTCGTCTCCTTACGGAGACCCGCAATCTTAGCCGCGCCTGAGTGTCGTGGTCACCCGTTATCGCGGTCCTGTCGCTTTCACGTCCACATCAGAAGCGATCTTTTGGCAGGGAAGGTGAGATTCAAACTCACAACCGTTCGGGTCAGAGCCGAATGCTCTATCGTTGAGCTACTTCCCTGTGTTTCATATTCCTCCCGCTAAACGTGTCCGTCTGACTATTACAGTTCGGACATAAAAGCCTCAAATTCTCAAGACGATAATCGTCATTTATTCCGTTCACGTGATCCAAAACTAATACGAGATGTTTTCCTTTCCAAACGGTTCCTATGGAGCATATATAGCATTTATTTCTCAAAATACCACAAGAAATCATTCTCTCCTTAAGATTAGTTCTAGATACGCGAGAATTCTCGTGAAGATAAAACTCTATCGGCTTCACTCCTCTTGGTACTATCTTTCCACTTTTAACTGCTCCACCCCACGAACCACGAGAGAATCCAAAACGTTGGATACATTCTCTTAACGAATATCCTGAGTCGTAATACTCCTGCACTTGAACCCAGTCGTGTACGATCCGTTTCCTTTCGGGAATTCCTCTCTTTCCAGAGTGATAACTGATTACCCCAATCGAGCATCCTACGATTTTCTGTATCTCTCTGTACTTTTTACCTTGATCCAGAAGGTCGATGATTTGATTTTTCATTGTTCAATTATAGCACGAATTTTTGTTTCTTCAAACTCCGTCCTATCACTGAACGAACAGCCAACATACCACTAAAGGCTCCGAGCGCAGGAGTCGAACCTGCTAAATAGGCGCATTAACGGTGCGCTGCCTTTCCGTCTGGCTCGCTCGGAATAAACTCATTTACAACCATTACACACAAACTTCCAAACTCTCGACCATTCCCAATTCCATCCGATAAACGATCCGTCTTTCCACACCGTCCATGAGCCACAAGGATAGATCGCTTGGTCATTCCTATTGCGCCCGTTGATTACTGCTTTCCTAATCTCGATCCGCATTTGTCTCCTACGCAACGAGGCCCCCATTCCTTTCGGTTTGAGGGCATCTTCAGTTTTATTCGCTATGCGAGTAAAAATCCTGATGAGACCCTATCCTGCACTTCCGCGATTACCCTGCGGGGCTTGTTCCGTCGCTGGTGTAAACGCCGTATGTGTGCCAAAAGTTCTCATGTCCCTACCTTATCAAATGCCTACTGCTTTGTCAAGAACTATTTTGAAATTCCTATCGCCACAGGAAAATGAATTGCGCGGCCAGACACCAGGACGGGAGTTGAACCCGCATCTTCCTCGTGAGGTATCCTTACCATTAGACGACTGATGTAGATGCCTGAGCGCTACAGGTGCCGCGCAAACTTGGTGGATTGTATTTCTAGCCATTGCGTCCATTAAACATGGAACGCCAACCCGAATGGCCTTTTTCGGCTGCTTCTCTTTCCTCACATGGCGAACCGGGTCAGAGTATGACCCACTACTAATGTTCGCTGCGGAGAACGTTGACACTTAGCCATCGTTCCAGACGTGGCACCGAATATGGTAGGACCGAGCAGAGTCGAACTGCCATTAGTTGAGTGAAAATCAACTTTCCTAAACCGTTAGAAGACGATCCCGTAAAAAATGGGTAGTTTCAATTCGGCACTACCCACGCCGGACCCTACGGTTTGAGGACTGTCAGTAGCCTTGCGGGGTCTATTCAAAATGGCGGACTCGACCAGGGACGATCTGGCACAGGCTTGATCGACAATCAAGAGCACTACCAATTATGCTACGAGTCCAAAATCCTAGCGGGTCGGACTCACCCGGTGCCCGCTTCTCCCGTTATATATGAAATCTGGTTGCGAGTACAGGACTTGCACCTGATCTTTGGATTATGAGTCCAACGTATGACACTGCGCTACCAACTCGCAAATACAGATTACAACGTTCCTACGCGCTTGTCAAGAAAATTCTTCTGCGCTTATTCCTTTAGAGTAGCTAGATGAAACGCCTTATCCTTACTGGTCTCAGGCTGAATTGCATATTCTCCAGAAAAACCAAAATCATCGTCAGGAAACGAACGACGTAGAATATCGTAATAGGCTTCATCAAAATCCTTACGTATGATGTGCTTTACGGCTCTGTTTTGTTCCTTGTTTGGTATCGATGCGTCGATTGTTCCAAGTACGGAACCCAAAAGGATTTCAAGGTTTGGCGTCACTACTCCGTTGACGATATGGAAGACCGTAGGAAGATTGGATGGAACTTCGACTTTCTTCACCCATCCATGAGTTATGTGTCCTAGTTCTTCGACAATCGCATCCGCGTCTTCAGGCTTTAATGTAACGCCGCGCATTTGCTGGAGGATGTTTTTGGCAGTCGCGGATAGCTTGTACTCAATTGGGTAATCTGCTACAGGTCCATAAGGCTGTCCCTGTTTGTTTAAGGGAACTTTTTCGGCTGGGATTGTGGAGTTTACAGACTCGTCTACGCCTACCATGATATTCTCAGAAAATCCAAATGCTTTTTCCATGTTTCTCCTTTTCAAGTTTCCGGTTGCTTTACGTGTTGCCGGAACCACGGAACGAAATCAGTATATCACAAAGTTTCCTAGTCAAGTAAAAATCTCAGCCACTTTGGACGAAATTCTGGAGAAAGTTTGCACATAATCCAAGAAAACATATAAGAGGTTATTTTTGACAACTTTTCTTTCCAGTCAGGACGCGGTGGTAGACCAAACAGCCTACGATGAACGCGGAACAAGAACACGCAAAAGTCGAATAGGAAACCCGGAACGCGCAATAGGATTATTCCTACAATAAACAGTAGAATCAACAGGTATGCGGAAAGGAAAAGCATAATCTAGATTGTAGCACAAAAGGATTATGGTGCATCGGGGAGGACTTGAACCTCCAACGTCCCTTTTGGGGATTTCGGGTTACAGCCGAATAGTGTCCACCATCTCACCAGCCGACGCACGTCTCAATGTTGTATTCTTATATTTACCAATATTTCTAAAAGCGTATGTTGGGGTCTGCGTATGACAATTAGGACACAATAAACGAAGATTTACCTCTTCATTGTTATGCCTATTACCGTCAATATGGTCTACTTGCAAACGAAGAAATTTTCCGTTCCATTCAGATCCCAATCCGCACAGTGCGCATTTTTCTCCGTATTTAGAGATCAATCTACTTCGAGCATCTCTAGCTTGCACTGCTCTGCTTTCTTTTGGTCTCCCGTTCTGCTTATACTTCATTCCTGTTCTGGCTTTATTTGCACAAGATCTACTACATGTTTTCGTATGAAGTCCAGACAAAATTTCCGTTCCACATGTCAAACATTTTATTGGTTTCCTCTGCGAAAATCCGTAGCATTTCTGGCTACAATACACAGCGTGGGACAGCGAAGACGGGTTGCGGTATATTGGCAGAGCGCATATTGAGCACTGCGTGTTTGGTTTTCTTATCATACCCAATTATACACTGGCGGAGGTAGAATGAGTTCAACATTCAAGTCCTTTCGGAACGTCCGGGTTCAGGCCGGGTGGGCTTGGCACATGCCCAATACCTCCAATTTGGCAGCGAGGACAGGATTTCAACCTGCGACACCCAAAGGTGTACTCCGTTTCGAGCGGAGCGCAATAAAGCGGACTCTGCCACCTCGCTATGGCAGTGAGTATGGGATTCCAACCCATGATACCTTACGGTATACTTGTTCTCCAAACAAGCGCCTTAGAGCACTCGGCCAACTCACTGTAAATCCTATGGCGGCTAGAATCCGATTCGAACGGATGGAACCCGAAGGTTCGGCACGTTAGCAGTGTGCTGGTTTTGCCCACTCACCCATCTAGCCGTACTTGGTGCCGATGAGGAGATTTGAACTCCTATGCTTTCGCGGCGCATTTTGAGGGCGCTGTGTATACCTACTCCACCACATCGGCAAAACTTATGGTAGGCGACCGGGGAGTCGAACCCCGAATGTCTTCTTCCTAAGAGAAGCGGATTTTCCAGTTTTCCTAGTCGCCCACATCTTTTTGTACGAGAGACAGGACTTGCACCTGCAAGCCTCCCATCGAGGCACCACACGGTATGTCTGCTCGTTTCACCACTCTCGTACAAAATCTGGAGTACCGGGCCGGAGTCCCACCGGCTAAAAATGGTTTTGCGGACCATTGGTTCCAAAACTTTACCTTCCGATACATGGTAGGGGATGAAGGACTCAAACCTTCACATTCCGAAGAATAACCGCTCTTAAGGCGGTCGCGTTTTTCATTTCGCCAATCCCCCAAAAAAACAAAGCCCCCATCTCTGGAGGCTCTGGTAAAAATCCTAAACTTGGACTCAACCCATAGCCTCTCGACCGCTCAAACTGAGCAGATACGATGATGAGCATAACGATGATAGTCCGAAGTTCTTCATGAATCAATCATCCCACAGTTCCAAACGGTTGTCAAGCGTTATTTTTCCTATTCGCATAGGAATTTTATACGGTTTGGGGTGTACCACTACACACCCCGCCGTACTCGGTTAAAACACGCTGCTGGATTCGTCTACTTTGGAGTTGTAGATGTTCACCGTGAATCCAGTACAGTTGTAGAAGTTGACTGAAATCGGCTCGTTATCGAAGGTACACTCATCGTCGAAATCTTCCTCGCATAGAGGACAATATGGTTCAGGATCGGACGACTGTGCATCCTTTGGTGTATCGGTTGCGGGCGTTTCCGGCGTAGGAACGGTCGGAACTTCGGGTGTCTGCTTCTTGCTTGCCATTTTGTCTCTCCTTGGTGGATGATACAGGTTGATTATACACACTTTTACTGATACTTTGCGTCTAATTTCAATTGGTCAGATTTGTATTCGTCCAATTGAACTCGTAACGTTCTTAATTTCTCTTCTACATCTTTAATACGCTCAAGAGTACACTTAACTCCTAATTTTGCGCTGCGTTTTGCCCAAGAAACAACCTCTTCCTTGTTGGTCGAGAATGTGTTATCGTACATCACCAACCCATCGTGCGTAACGTTGGGCCATCCTGGATTCTCGCACTGTTTCTCGATGATGTTGCTGCCATCATAAGTATAAACAGCAATTGAATGAGTGAAAGTGTCTTGTTTTTCTAACAGGCTGATGATTTCTTCAGGTGGTGCTTTCAAAAGGTCTGGATATGTCTCCAAAAGAAATCTTTTGAACGTGGAATTCTCCGTTACTTTCCCTGTCAGAATATCGATTGTTACCAGATCATGAACGTATCCAGACCCGATGAATAAATTCTTTCCATTTACTTGCACAATGTGTGTAATGCCAAACCGTTCCTTCAGCGATTTCCATCCCATTTTTCTCTCCTGTTCTTTTTTGCTCAGTACCCCAAAGCGGATAGGAATTTAATCATCATTGAGGTGTCCTATGCTCTCTCTGTTGGTTACTATCCTAGTCGTGTGCATCGTTTTCAGTCTGATTTTCTGGATTCTTTCTCAACTTACACTACCAGCCCCATTCGCACAAATTGCCAGAGTCGTTTGCGTCGTTCTATTCTGCATCTGGCTTTTGTATATCCTAGTTCCATTGGCTGGTGGTGGATTTGGTCACACGATGGTTCGCTAGTCTGGATACTTTACCAGATCGTTGTTCTCACGCTGCCAATCTTTAAACCTTTCAGCGTACTCTAGCACTTCGTCTGCCTGTTTAGCTAGAGAGTCTGAAAGGTCATACTCTTCCCTAACAGACGCACGATTTGCCTCACGCCGTAGGAGATAGCTGTATTCCGTTACCGCGTCTACAGACAATAAATCCTGTCCGCGTATGAAAAACCAAGGCTCGTTAATCTGCAATCTTTCAAGCGGGTTAACCCCATCGTACTTATGCGCTCCTGCCATGTTTCCTCTCCATCCTACGGTTCACAAACTTCCTTGACTCTCATGCGGATCACTGCTTTTCCACAGTATGCGCACTCTATCGTCAACAGCTTTCCTGTCAAAATTGATTTCGGATAGTTCAGAGTCGCATATACAGGATCTTGAGGGTGAGCACGACAGTTGAGATGCAAGATTTCTTCATCGATCTTGTCTGTCATTTACGGGCCTCCAGAATAGCATCTGCGTATTCGTATGCGGCCTTCGCGCATCCTTTTGGTCCTGAACTTGTAGGATCAGACAACAATCCAGCAAGAGCAGCCATTGCGAACTGGTCACGGAGTGTTGCGCGTGGCTCCATAAAAGTAATTGAAGGCCGAATAAAATCACCTAAATTCTCGAATGCGGTAGGATCAATCTTTTCCGTGTTGTACATCATTGGTGGGTGGATAAGGATGTTAAACTTCTCGTTTTGCTCTGCGAGTTGTTGAGCAATTTCGGCAAGGAACATGGCAGAAGATGATAACCAAAATGCTATATTCTGTTCTGCTGTTCCTGGATGATGATTCTCTGCGTGTCTTACAATAGTTTCCCGTATTTCCTTAGCGTCCATTGGTTTCCTCTCCATTTTCCCACGGATATTCAAATCTTTCCATCACAACAAACGGTGGTCCATCATGAAAGTACGGTGACGGCTTATCGGGATAGATCGTTGCGTAATATCCTGTTGCGATCATTACTTTCCCATCAACCGTATTCAACCAACTGCCGTTAGGAAACTCCGCGTTAGCCTTCATGTAGCGATCTTCGACGCCGATACTCTCTCCTACGCCAACGTCAACTCCTACCGTGTAGTCGCTCATCTCCTCTCCCTTTTAGTGTGCATCCTTCGGTTTGTCGTTCACGTGCATATCTTTGTGATGTGTAGCAAACACCGCAACCAAAAAGATCACCAGCAAGATAAAAACCACAAATCCGATAGGAATCCAGATAGGAGACAGTACCCACCACCAACTCCAGTCAATCACATGGACCAGTTTAAGCACAACGAACGCCACGGTCAACAAACCACAGAACCCGATACCGCTTGACGAACTGCTGCTACTTTCCTTCGACATTTTCATCTCCCTCAAGTGTTGAAATTGTCCTATCCACAATCCTGTTTAGCAAAGTAGCATACAGTCTCTCTGCCGTCTCTAATCCTTTGCGCTGTCCAAGTTCGTACAATCCTGCTCCAAAACCAAATATTCCAAGGAGTATAGGCCATAAAGTCCATGCGTCAATTGTGATTGTCATTTTCTCTCCCGATAGTACGCCAACAAATCCTCGTTCACATGGAAACCCATACACCTCATCCAATACGGTTGAATCCATCGCGGCATCCACATACCACCACCGTCAGGATGAATCTTTACGTTCACCTTGACGGCTAGAAACCACACGAATCCTAATATCCAACCGAAAGGATTCTTCATTACTCGATCTCCGTTGTACGGCGAAAAACCAAGTCTCCACAATCCAAACAAGAGTTCTTGTAGACTCTCTGGAGTCCCATTTGTATAACTGGTCCCACTGGAACTCCCATTGAAATCAATTGCTTTGCTAAAGGTGTCTCCGAAACAATCTCCCACTTCTCAGGATCAAACTTGTGACGATGAAAGATGTTCATTTTTCTCCTATGCGCTCACCAGGATTCCGCTCTTCCTGAATCGCTCGTTTGATCCACGACGCGGAAATCTGGTTGAGTATTGCCAGAAGTTCCAAGTAGGTTACAATCGGACATTCTCCCAATACGTCCAATATCGCCGCATCAATATCATTGTGTGCCTTCTGAACAAGGAACTCGCGGGAGTGTTGTTTGGGGGTCATTGCTTCCTCTTCGTGAACACGTATTCCACCGTTATCTTCTTGGTTCTCTTAATGCCGAAATGTTTGAGAATCTTCGGTCCAGGATTTCGGTTTCCGTGCAGAACGTCGGAGAGATAAGGAGCCGATACGCCAATCTCTTTAGCGTATTCACGTATCGACTTCTCCCCCTTCGCTTTGAGGATAATCGCATTGAGTTGGTCGTCGTCTAAAATTCCCATGAACCGAATTTATACCTATGTTTCCGTTTTGTCAACAAGAAAAAGCGTTCAACCGCTAAAAAAGCAAACATTTGCTATTGACAGCGTTTTCCGCTTGACAGATTGGCTGCTATGCACTATATTTGTTTTGGGAGAGGAAAATGGATACTCGCTCACCACTCATGAAACGCCTCGTAGAGATCATGCCAAAGAAGCCTGAGCAGCCTTGGGATGGCAAATCTTTAATGCATATTGAGATGCATCCTATCCGTCAAGCTGCTGATTCCTTTGCGTCTTGGATGAACGACGATCTTCCTGCTAACAAAGAAGAGCTTCACGCGATGCTGTGGGTATTCGGAGAGATTCTTAACGGACAAATGGAGAGGATGTTGAACGAAAAGAATCGTCTGATGGGCGACATAATAAGTACGCATCCATTTCCTGGTGTTGTGGTCAAATTGTCAGGGGAGGTAAAACCATGAGTGACTGTGCTAAATGCGGTGTCTCCGTCTACGTTGCTGATGGCTTAGAGTTTGAAGACGGCGATCTTTGTTATAGTTGCAAAGATGACTTGATTGAAGAACTTGAACAGGAGATCGAGCAATGGAAGACGTGGGGAATTATAGAGATAGCGGTAAGAAACTCAAACGTGATGGAATACATGAAGCGCTGGGAAGGACGCGCACTTAAAGCAGAGGCTAAAAACGTCAAACTTGAAACTCCAAAGTTTGACACTTCTGGAATTTGCGAATTATGCGATAAAGAATATATTCGTAAGCGTAGAAAACAACGATTCTGTTCCGATAAATGCCGAGTTGCGGCAGCAATGAGGAGATTTAGGAAAAATAAGCAGGAGGATACCAATGGACCCGAACCAGAACTCACCGTCTGAGCGTGAGTGGACACAAGAAGAAATGGAAGAGTTCTTTAAGTCTCAGGATGCCTTAACTTGCAATTTTAATGATATTCCTAAGCAGCCTCCTATCCAGTGGAGTACAGGCGCATGGAATGGACCAATCATAGAACTGAACCATGATGATCCTTTTGGCGACATGGACCGTATATTCTCTGGTGGAGTATCAAGTAACTCCTATCCGCCTTTAGATAACCCACCAATCACACTTGAATCTCTAATCAAAATGAATGACGAGTTTCAGAAAGCGTTTCCGATTCCTGTCGCATACAAAAACGGAGCGGATATGTCCAGAGCAACCTTTGACGAACTAGGAAAAAGTATCAAACTGGTCAAGCCGAAAGGAGAAGCGTGGTTAGGAATGAACGTGGATAACTTTGTGGGAGTTGAAATTCACATTGTTGAATCAGTTCCTTTTGGTTGTGTTGATGAGTGCCACTGCCAGAAAAACAAACAGATTAATTTTCAACTTCTCAATCCTCTACCAAGAAAGTTTCCTTCGTATGTTGACCTTGATTATGAAATTCCTTTTGAAGAAGCAAGAAAACGCTGGCCGCATATTTTATTACCACCATTGGAGAAGTAAATGACGATCAAACCGCCAAGCGATTCTCTTTATTCTACTAACTACAGTTATCGTTATGGCGAAGCAAGAAGTATTATCATGGATATATTAGGAAAAATCTCATACAAACCGGGGTGGAAGATAAAACTACAAGAAAACCCATTATATCCTGGTTTTAATGTAGTCGTAACTTACGAAGGATACGAGTCAGAAAACGAGGCGTTTGATCCTATTTGTTTCGAGGAACCACAAGTAAGAATCTCACGAGAGCGGATGGCTTTATCGATAGGAAAGACGGTTAGGAGAAATCAATCATACCAATATAGTAGACATTTTGACGAATTTACGATTGAGAGGATGAAACCGGAGGATATAATAAAACACATTATTTATGGAACGATTCGTGAAGCAGAACAATGGGAGATGGATCGTTGGTTCAAGTACGAAGGCACTCCAGTTTTTGAGAGAGAAAGGGAGAAATACAGATGAGTTTTCCATTCGGGAATATGTTTGGCAATGTAGTAGTAAGCGAGTATGCTCCAGAAGGAACTATCCTGTTGATGGCGTTGCGGTCAAAGGGAATTCCTATGCGCGTAGGAGAAACGATAACACTCGAAAAAATTGTTGAATGGGAAGCTACGGCAAAGGCTTCGGCTGTGATCTACAATATCGGGGAGGGGAAGAAATGAGCGGTACTATAAAGCGTATCAACGACATTGACGAATACATGAGAGACGGAGACGATCCACCGTCTTTATATGGACGCGATTACTTACCATTAGAGCCGACATACCGCGATACTTGGGAGATTCTAACGGTTTGATGATATTCGACGATTCTCCGCTGATTTCGGCACAGAAAGCAAAGGGTGAGTGATGGAACTTCGTGAACTAGTTTTCAGTAAAGAGCCATACGAGATGTTTAATGTTGGCACAGCTGCGGTTATGGCCTTATTCGATAAGAACGATGAGCTAGTACGCCAGCTTGCCGATGAAAAGGCAGATCACCAAAGCAGCCTGGACGCTTGGAGTGAGAATCTCAAGAAGGTCGGTGAGCGTAAAGACGCGTTGGAGATTGAACTTGCCGAGGCGAATGACCGATATGTCCTTCTGACAGATGAACTATGGGCTGTGCTTGGAAGCGAAGACCGGCGCGATTACGTCGTCCAAGTGAAAGAACTTGTGGCAGAGCTTGCCGACGCGCGAAAGGCTGCGGAGTGGGTAAGCGTAGAGGATCGAGTGAAGATCACGGATGACGTGGTGGAGAGCGCATTCCATCTGTATTGTGCGGGTGGAAAGAACGCATCATCAATGAAAGACGCTCTGGAAGATTACGAGGCCCACCGCCTGAAGACGTACACGTTGGAGCAGGTGATCGACGCGATGGACAATACAGGGTTTTCTATCAGTGAAATTGAAGGCGTCATCAATCGCCTCGCTTCCAAGCCCAAGACGCCGGAGGAGCGGGTGACCTGTGAGAAATCAGAAGCCAACGGTTATTGGTGGGTCAAGCAGGACAATATGTTGATGGAGCGCGAGTTTGAACTTGAAAGCAACGCTAAAGCGTTTCGTGTCGGTTTAATCGCTGCGCTGCGAGAGGAGGCCGACCGTGGATGAGTTGAAGATACCGGATAAATGGCATGGAACACTTGCGCAGGTGCGTGCTGGCCTATTCAGAGAGCAGGACGGTGGGCCCACAGTGGAAATGCTGATTGAGGAGATTGCCCGCCTGGAAGATTCACGCTTTGAACTTGCATCGGCGCATACGGAAGATACGCTCACGATTGAACGCCTGACAGCGGAGAACGTAGCGCTCAAAGCACAGGTGGAGGTGATGAGTGCTGTTGAAGTTTCCGCACAAAATCTCGCCGACGCAACTGATGGTGAGATCATCGACAGTTTGCAAGAGGATGTCGGCATACTCTCGCATCGTATCTTCGATCTTGAGCGCGATCTTGCCGAGGCGAATGACCAATACGTCCTTCTGACAGATGAACTATGGGCTGTGCTTGGAAGCGAAGACCGGCGCGATTACGTCGTCCAAGTGAAAGAGCTTGTGGCAGAGCTTGCCGACGCGCGAAAGGCTGCGGAGTGGCAGGAGATCACGCCGGAGAATCTGCCGAAAGTCACCTTCGGAAACGGTTGGCGCGGGTTGATTACAGACGGTAAGGTGGTACTGTTGGCTTACCTTTTTGTGTCGTTATACGACGCGCTTACGGATACCAAAACGCTTTCATGGAATTACTCTGACCACAATGCGTCTGGTACTTTACCATTTGAGTGGGCCACGCACTTCAGCCACATCAACCCACCATCACCAGAGGAGCCGAGCAAATGAAAACGTTCATGGTCATATTTCTACCCAGGTTACTATTTATGTGGGGATTTAGTCTTCTAGCGCACTCGCTTTTTCTCAACTTCAATAACTACCTTCCGATTGCTGAAACCTCTCACGGTGTCATGCTGGGTTCAACTATAATCGCACTCGCTTGGTCAGAGATATCGATGGAGGAGCCGAGCAAATGAAAACGTTCATCGCAGTAATCCTGATGCTGTTCGTCACGGGATGTTCCGTAAACAAAGGCTCCGTGTCGATTGGAAGTCCAACGGCTGTAGCAAATCTTTACAGTCCGCACGATTCTATGGACGCAGAGAATCTTGCTAAGACACACCCAGATTTGCAAAAGTCTTGCGAGGTTGTTGGGTCATGCACTTATCTCTTGGTTAGGTGCGTAAAACTAGACGGTGAACTCTGGTGGGAAGTTTCTATTCCTGGAGCTAGTTATGGTGATGTGACGTACGGTGATGGATACGGTAGCACACTGGACGAAGCTGCCAATAGCTTCACGTTACACGTGAGGAGTAATAAGGCTGAAGCGGCCTACAAGCAAGCTCACCACGTCACCGAAAAGACGCACACACTCGAACCGTGCGATGCGAATTGTGGAAAATGAGGACGACTATGAAACTCGAAGAACAAGAACAATGCAAAATTAAGAGAGACGCTTATGTGGAATACTGCAAACGCGAAAACCACCATCCAACTATGGCCGAACTTGAGTCTTTAGCAGAGGAACACGGCATAGTTTATAGTAGCGATCCTACTCGATCCGTACAAACCCATATTTCCCGCTAGGATTATTATTGGAATGGCAAAAACCACGACACGAACATACAGTAGGCCAATCGCACGTACTTAATTGTTTTTCAGGTAGTGTCTTTGTCTTATAGATTTCGTCTAGTCTCCTAGCCGCTAGGTCATTTATTTCCTGTCGCGCTCTGGATTCTGGTACGGGAAGGTCTACAACAAAAGTAGAATCCTGAAGAACTCCATCGTCAAGCATTGCTTGCAACCATGCTTGCGTAGAGATTTCATCCCTATCCTCGCGGGATACAGAAATCCAGCTATCCTTGAAGCCTGTTCCTTTTTCTGTCCTTTTGCGAAACCGTAATTTTTTGTTGATCGGATGAAGATTTCCTTTTGTCCAATAACTATGATACCTACCTTCTCGATGCGATCCAATCATACAAACCGCAATTCGCATAGGAAGATTATGCAAGCACACCGTACCTAGACTCCCCCACGACCGGCACAAGCTATAACTTCTATCGTCAGACCATGAACTCACGCAAATAACACGCCGTAGCGCATATCCTGACGGCTCTAGGAAAGCATCCGACTCCCACATGGACCCGTTACCTACATCAATAGGTTCTACTGGCTTCCAAGCCTCTCCTTTGCGTAACGCAGCACTTAGAATGTCAGACAAAGCACAGATATGGACGACCTCAGAATGAAGGTCGTATTGTTTAGAATCTAGTCCTGGTTCTATAGCTAATTCGTAACATTTTTCTCCTGCCGCTTGAAAGAAATCCTTACGGTCTATGGTCAGACCTTCCATTATTCCTTCCATAAGCATCTGATGAGGAGTGAGTTTATATTTTTCCCAATCTCTCGCAAAAATTCCTTCGCGTCGGCAATGCTCGAAATGTTCGATGAGTTCGTGGGTTGGGCGCATATAGGTAAGAGGTGTGGGGCGGCTCGCGGTATTGATTGCTCAGATCAAGAACGAGGGAGGGCATCGACAATCGCCCCACAAAATAATAATACAATGTCTTGACTATTTACGTCAAGTATCGTATTCTGTATTTGCTCAGATTACAGAACAGCTAGCGCCACCATTTAGGCTAGCGGGTTGGTTCGCGGCACTCCTTCATCCCAATAAATAACGGGCCGCTTGAGTTAGATAGTGTACGGGAATAGGCTCCGATGAAATTAGCAAACAGAGAAATCTTGGCAACGGGCGTCTACTTGATGGCGCAATGCGGCTACGTCCAAGTCGAAATCGGGTTCTGCGCAAGCAGTATTTACTAATCTGTGAGTTGATTTTAAGACACTGCGTTTCTGTAATATAAGGGGGTATAAAAGCACTATGGGTATTTACCCGTAGGGAAGCCGCTATTGTCTAATAGTTTAATATTCTATATTCACTCATTCTCTTCTATTTCCTCTTCCCCGCAGTCGCACAGAGCGTCGTTAATCGCCTCTGCAACTTCCGAAGCCGGATATTCCAAAACGTGACCGTCCAACGCTGATTGTCCTATTGTGTACAAAACACACAAGTTATCTCCTACTGCCTTAATTAACGCAACGTGTTCCGGTGAAACCCAAAGTCCTTCAACAATCTCAATCACCTTGTCACCCCGTTAATCTCTAGTTTCAGTCGCAACTTACACGTAGGACACTCTGCTGGAATCACAGCCCAATTTTCATTCGATTTTTCCTTATCGCGTTCAGGTTCTTTCCCGCACTTAGGACACACAAATCTTATCTTTTTCTTCACCTTGCTACCCCCGCTTTCCTAAACGATTCCTGCAACGCATCCGCCTTTAGTTTAGCAGCTTTTTCTTTCATTTGTGCAGGAGTTAAGTACGCCTCAACAGGTGGTACAGGCGCTCTTGGCGTCGTTTCTATTCCTGTCGCGCTAGGAGAAACCGGCCTCTCTATGCTCAAAGGAACGTTTGCCATGTCATCAATCCACGGCTGGAGACGTTTCCTCTGGCTTGGATCGGCTGTGTATGTTTGAACTATTGTTGCCGCTTTTTCCTGCGGTAACTGCCATATTTTTAGACCTTTAGAACGTAAACTATCCACGTCGCTAATGTCGTATCTCTTTTTCGGATCGGGATTGTCTACAGGAATCGCCTTCTTCACTGGTCCCGCAAGAGAGTTCAAAGCTAAGTGTGTTAACTCGTGCGCCTTCGTTTGTGGTCCACCTTGGTTCCACTTGTCTTTATTGTTTATTTCAATTATACGCTGTTCGTTATCCCCTACTGATGCAATAGCATCCCCGTATGGCTTCCCTAGCTTGTACTCCGCTCCAACTGCCTGCTCTACGCGCTGTAACTCTGGAGGAAGTGAATTTTCAGAAGATGGAGTTATACTTAATTCCTTATGCGCACTAGGATTTTTCGATAGATGGTTTTTAATTATTTCCGAGATGTGTTGATCTGGCATCGCGCTAGGAAAAAGAACAACTCCTAGTCCGTCCACCTTTACGAGTTTTGGTTTAGGATCAGGCATCAAACAGCCTCGATAGTCTGAGTCTCTGGGTTCCAAACGTGCGTGTGGGTCTGATTCCTCGACTGTCCTCCCATTGTCTGTGGAGCCTCTGTAGACGATGGTGACGAACTAGGCTGTGGAGGCGTTACCTGCTTATCAGGATGTGCTTTGTTCCATTCGTCTACTAAGTCATTTCTCTTCTTTTGTGAGGCTCCTGCCGCACTAGCGCCTGCAATTCTACCTTCTCCTATCGATCTTTCTTTCATTAACCATTGATCCAAATCTGGGGATACTTTTATACCTTTATTCCTAGCCGCATCTGCAATTTTCCTCATATCCTCAGTAAATAGAGCCTTTTGCTCAGGTGGGAGTTTATTAAACTCTTCTATTTTTGCTGGAGTTACCTTAGACATCCATTTTACAAAATCTGGCCTATCTAATAAATTTGCGATCCAGTCAGAACCCATAAGCACTGCGCCTGCTGCTCCTAATCCACCCAATGCCGAGTGCTCCATCCCGACTCCATTCAAAAACGTGGTAGCCGAAAAAGCAAGTCCAGTCAACCCAGCGAATAAAGCGCGTCGGATTCCCATTTTCCTAAATTCATCCGCAGACTTTGCAATTTTACTAGCATCATCTTCAGAAATACTAACAGGTTTTATCCTGTCTTTTAATTTATCCTCCGCCCACACCGTCTTTCCAGATTCATCATGCTTTCTTTCTCCTGTTGGCTCATCTCTTTCCGTTGGCTTACCAGTAAACGGTTCTGGTTCTCGTTTTAGGCGATACGTTTCCTCTGGATGATCTAAACTCGGTGGAGGAATAGGACGCGGGAGCCGTGCGCGAAGTTGTTCTTCGTCCTTCGTCATCTTTAGACGTTTTTTTATTTTCTCAATGTTTTCAGCATGGTCAACAATCGAAGGATCGTTTCCTGCTTGTGCGATTTTCTTTAATCTTTCCGCTTGCAATTTTTCCTCAACGAACTTAGGAGTTGATTTACCCTGCGCTTTACTCGCAACTGTTGGAGGCTCATTCGGAGAATCGGAGAATGCTTCCATCTTCTCTGTGTTAAGTTTACGAGCATTATCCCATAAACTTGTTACGGATACTGTTTTATTAGGATCGTTAGGATCAGGAACATCACCGGAAGCATCGGTTATAGAGCGCATTGCATCACCGATAGCATCTCTTGTCATATTTAGTGCGTTGTACGTTCCTTCCTCTAACCGTCCTCCGTTATATATCTTATCTCCAAGATACGTGTACCAGCGTTGAAGGCGATTAAAATCCGTCTCTCCTCCGACTAAAGGCGCTGGTTCTTTGTATTGCGCCTCGTAAGCGTCTGCGAAATTAGGGTCATCAAATAGAACCTGTTTCCCTCCAGAAAACACTGGACGGTACATTCCATTAACAACTAGAACTCCATCTTTACTACTAACTTCATCTCCTTCATTTATAATGCTTTTGAAAATAGGAGACGATACTGGGTCTGCTTGACCTTTGGCTACTTCTACAACTGCTTTTACTGGAGCTAAAGGTGTCTTTCTACCACCAGTAGCGTTACGCACTCCATCAAACGCTTTGTTTACACGAGCAGTTGCAGTTTTCTTAGCACCCTCTATTTTCTGGTCAAGAACTTCTGAGGATTTGTGTAAATTCAACTCTTCCGAACGACGAAGCTCTAATTCATGTTCGGCTGCTTCTCTTTCTCTCTCTATTTTTTCAGATGCAACCTTATGTTTTTCAGCCACACGCGCATTATGTTCCTTAACAGCCTTAACCTCAGCATCGTGAGTATCTGATCTCTTACCCAACTCTTCTGCTGTTGCATTCTTATGCTCTAATGCGTCACTCCATGCTTTTGTTCCTAAATCCTTTACGTTCCTTGGTTGTGTGTTTGTAACTATCTCGGCTGTTTTACGTACAAGATTTCCCGGTACGTCTTTTATATTCGCCGCTTTTGTTTTTACGTTGTTCAATGCCTCAGCAGGATGAGATGCAGTTTCCTTAACCTTTTCTCCTAGTTTTCCTCCAGCCTTTCCTCCCACATAAAGAGCCGTCATATTTCCAGTCAAGTTAGACAATGCTTGCGTAGGTCCAACAGTATTTGCATCGTTTTTATACTGATCTAGCATATTGTACGCAATTCTAGGAGGATAGAATTCTGCAAGATCATTGAACGCAGATGGATCACCATTACGGACTTTTTCTATAATCTCCTTGGATTGAGGGAGAATAGAGAACAATCCTACCACTCCTCTTACTGCGGCGCGTGCCGTGTTTGGAACCATTAACCCTACGTTTGCACTCGCATCTCCTAGTCTACCCAACGTAGACGTTATCGGATGCTTAGGATCAATAGGTCTCTGTTCGTAATCGGGAATAGGAGTGGTTTGCTCATCGTAAAACTTCTTAGTTTTCTCCCACAAAGACGGTCCTTGTCCTTCATGGGTTGAGTCATCTTTGAAACTCTTCTCTTCGTCAGGATGCAAACGTAATCCAGACTTTAGAGCATCGTTCACCTTATCGTATGAAACTTGGATTTCTTTTGACCCGTCCGTATAACCCTGTTGAGAAGAGGGGAGCATACGATATGTTCCCATACCGGGAGTTGGAGTGAAATCCATAGCTGGCTTTTGATACGCAGAGAATGGATCATTCCCGCTAGATTTAAGAGGCTTCTGATATGCGGCAAATGGGTCTTTTTTATCGGCCACCTGTTACCTCCACCGCTCCGGGATTATCCGCTATAAATTTGGATTTTTGAGATTTGTGAATCGGTCCCGTTCTACCGTCTGCTAATTTCATGGTAATCATATCGCCTCCGCTTTGAGGAGTTGTGTTACCACTAGGAGAAACAGGTGTAAGAGCAGCCTTTAATGATTCTTGCGCTGCTATTAAATTCTCGTGTGCTCCATCTATCAACTGTCGCACTAGTTGAGGGGATAAGGCTCCAGTGGTAGGTTTGCTAGCCCACTCCTGTAAAGTGGCTCCCCATCCCATTTTTTTTACATAATCAAGAGCTTGAACCGTAAATCTACCTGCGCTTGCCCTTTCAAGTTGAACAGCAAGTCTTTTTTGATTAAAAGCATCGTTTGGTTTTGCCTCTACCTGCTTTGCAATAGAGTACACTTTCGTTGCATCCACAATATCGTTTTGAGCCTTTGCTATTGCGGGTGTCTTCATCTGAAAAGGAAGAGGTGCCCCAACTTTGACATTTCCGCTTCCCGATGGAGGTAGCGTTGCTGTCTTACTATTTCCCTTGTTGCTCCCATGAACCATAGGATTCGATGGAGTAGATGGCTGACTAGAACCTACTTCGGGTTGTTCGCTTACTTTCTTAACAGGCATAGGATCAATGAGTTGTTCGTTTCCTCCTGGCGTAGTGTAATTAGTGATAGTTACAGTTTGTGGTACTCCATTTGCGTCAGGCATAATCCTAGTCAAAGTTGTAGACTTAGGAATTGCATGATCTAACGCCTCTTTCCTAATCTCATAGTCGTTTACCTCCTCACGATACTCATCTGGAATATCATTAAATGAAGGGTATCCGTGAGACTTTGCGTATGAATCCAAACCTATCATCTTCGCGGTGTTGTTTGGCTTTACTTTAGGAGCAGATGGAGTATAACCTTCCGGCTCATCCTTCCAATGCCTTTCTCCTTTTTTGTTCGTCTGCTCTATCCTGTACTTTCCTGATCCTTTTGGATATTCTTGTGAAACTGCTCCTTTTACGTCGGTCCAATACTCGTCAGATTCTTTCGGCTGTACGGGCTTAATCCCCTGACCGTAATATTGCACCCTCTCATTCCTGTAGTCCTCTACCATCTGCTTCTCTTCTGGTGTCGCGTCAGGACCATAAGCGTGAGGATTCATCGTCTTATGGTTTTCCAAGTCTGCGTTAAACTTTGCAAGCGTTCCTCTTGCATCTACTCCTGCTTGCTGCTCTGGAGACAGTGGTCCTGCCGCTACATCTTGCTCTGCTTCCTTCAAATCTTCCGCTAAAGATGCTTGATTCTTGTCGTATTTCTTTCTTTCGCGCCTATCCGACAATGATACCTTTTGTCCTAAAGTAGGATCGTTTACTTTGATTCCCAAATGATCCGTCAGTAAATGGCCGAATTTCTGGATCGCCCCAGGATTCGTTTTAGGATCATATGCCTCTCTCAGTCCAGTATGGATTTCTTGTAATTCTTTCATTGCAGGTTCGTAGTCAGGAGTCCCTTTGAGCGCAGGTATTTTAGTCTCTACAAGATATTTACGCTTGTCTATTAATCCGCTAATCTTCCCTTGAAGTTCCTCGTCAGACAAGGCTCTCTTACGCTCTTCTTTCTCTAACCCCCGGCAAGGTATTTAAGATCAAATATAGACAAGACTATACCTTCTTTCCTGTCGATTTCTTATTGCTAGCCTTTCTCTTTACATTCTTTGCCGTAACAATATACTCCCCTTTTGTTGCACGATAAGGACCAGTCTTTTTTATCTTCCTGACAACCTTTGATCCAGACTTCTCTTCTTCTCCTTTGTGAAGTTTATAGAGTCCTGTCCTTTTGATCTTGCCGCCAAGTTTTTTTGACCCAATCATACCCGCTGGACCTTTAGACATCTTGTGAATCTGCTCCATGTTTTTCTCACCTACCTCTACACCTGCTGCCCATGCTTCGCCGTTCGCCATAACATTCCTCCTTATACACTTGTTGCCATCGTTGTTAACGTAGCAGAACCTTGCGTGAGCGCTCTTCCGCCGATACTGTCAGCCCAATTCTGCATTTGTTGTTGAGATGCCCCCAACTGTTGCTGATACGCACCAAGACCAGTGCCAATCTGACCACTACCTAATGTTGCAAGGCTACTTGCAGAGTTGCCTGTAAGGCTTCCTATGAGGCTTGTAATGTCAGAATGTACTTTATCCGTAGAGGAAGTGTTAGAAGCGGCAGTCCCTCCTGATCGCGTTCCGAACAGAGAATTGGTTTTAATGTCCTGATTCGCTCTTGATTTAGCAGCACCTACTTTACCCCCAAGGGCTTGCATTTGCTTAGAACTGTCGTCGCTAAGAATCGAGTCCCAAAAAGAAGAAGCTGTATTCTCGTTTTTTTGTCCTTGACCAGATTGAGTATCAGCTATATTGCCAAGTTTAGGAAGCTGTCCAGATAAGGTAGAATTACTTCCGCCGAAGAGCGATCCCCAGAAACCCATGTAAAACCTCCGTTATCAACGGTTTAACCGTAGAAACAAAGGCAGACGCCGCTCTCCCTACAGCATTGCCTAAGACATTATACCGCAAACCACAAAAAACGCAAATGTTTTCTAAGGAATGCAGCGGATATTAAAAACAGAAGCCGTAGGTGTGCCAGCGGCCACGCAAGTTAAGCGTGCCGTTACCGTCCCCGCCGCGCTTACATATGCATCATACACAAAGCCGTTACCCGGTGAAGTGACAGGACTCACGACCACAGCCATGCTCGTTGTAGACCCAGGAACCGACGCAGTAGTCGTAATCGTCTGTCCCACGGTCATAGGTGAACCGCCCATGCTACCAGTTGTTCCAACCAAAGGAACCACTGAAGCGGGTAGTTGAGATACGGTAGCAGAACCACTCAAATCTTCAAAACTAGGTTGACTCTGGCTAAAAACTCCCGTAATTGAATTGTATGCACTGATCCACTGATGGATAACCGAAGGCGTATTTTGTGGCTGTACAGGAATAATTACAGCATAGTAGTTGGAACCATCGTAGGTAATTATCGCCCCTTGTCCTTGCGCAATAGGCATACTCGCTGCTAATAAGTTGTTAGGATACGAAATAGTTCCCGTTTCGGGAGTCGCCGTAACCAGCCCTAGTCCCTCATTAAAAACAAAAAAGTAGTATGGAAGCTGAATCGATGGATCTGTATTAAGCGTGAGTGCGACAGGAGAAGCATCATTAAAAATCAAGAACGAGCTATTATCGGAAGGCAATATCGAATAAGACGTAACTCCTGTTTGGTTATTAACAAATCCACTTGTAGGATATGTTGATGATGATGTTGTTACGTTCTGTGTTGATATATTATTATTCACAGTTTTGCTTACTGTGGAAATAGTGCTTTTATTATCATTTATTTGAGACTTTAGTATAGGTACTGCTCCTTGTACGTCAGATAGGGAATTCCACAAATTGCGGATGACATACTGAACTTGAGGTTCAAGTTTAGAAATGTGAGGTTCAAACGGAAAACGAGAGTTAGTTGGAGTGGTTGCCATTATTTAGCCTCCTGCTTTGCTTTCCATTTTGAGCATGAGTCACATAGTCCTCCAGCAGGCGGAAGGTGGTGTATCGTTCCGCAGCGTTGGCATCTTCTTGGCGTTACCGGATTTTTCATTACCCTTCTCCTCCCGCCTCACCAAATATAGGTGTTGGCTGATAGACTCCAGATGAACCCCATGCTCTAAGATAGCAAATCGCCCCCTGAAGGTTCAAAACAAATGGTACGTTAGAAGAGAACTGTGCAACCAACAACTTCCACTTAGCCGCGCTAGGACGGAAGAAATACTTTGTCAAAACTCCACCTGTACTTGGAAGTGTAATTGTCTGAGGCGCATAGGAATTATTTCCTTCGTCCGCAACATAGAAACTCAAAGTTACTGTAGATGTTGAAGAGTATTCAACTACTGCTTGACCGACGTGCATATATCCTTTGCCACCAAATGCAGGTGTTGCGATTGTACCAGTAATCGTTTCTGTTCCCCCACTGGTTAATTGACGAACCGTTCCGTCTGTGCATCCTACCAAGACTCCTTGCTGGCTTTGTCCTTCATTAGATGCGTGTATCGTCGCAGCAGGGTTGTATAGATCATAAATCCATCCCTCCGCTTTTTCATCAAATACTAGCGTGTGGGGGTATCCATCCGTTCCTTGGTAGTCCCAGTACATATACCCTGAATTATAAGAAAACCGTTGCAGATTAGGAAGTGTATCATCTGGAGGATAGATAGTGATTCCGTTCCTAGTTATTGGTTGTGGTTGAGTCCCGGTATTGTCCGAGTTCTCGTGAGAAAATAAAGGATACAAACTTTGGTCGGAGATAGACTGGCTCGATGATCCGTAAGGAGATACGTGAATACCATCGTCCACACGAAAGAATATGTTACCTCCGCCAGAAACACAAACGCAACGAGGAATATAAAGTCCTCTCGAAATAGATGATTCCTGTAATGTCCAGGTAGACCCCGTTGTTCCTGTGGCTGTAGCCGTTGCACTACTAAAGTTTGGCATAATCAGCCACGCACGCTTGATTGAAAAAAGAACTCCCAAACCTCCAGCAATCGATCCGTTGACTAGCGGTTCTCCTGGGTCACATACTTCCTGCTGATTGGTGTCAGGGGCCGAGTCCAAATTCGATCCTTTACACCAATACAGCGTCCCTGGCCTTAGCGGGTCTCCTACACCAAAGCAATAATTTACATTGTCCGTTGGACCCCACAAATACGGCAACGGCTGTGCTGCAAGGATAGGCTCTGGTATT
>Ga0224559_1000342_pt1 | contig 32588 bp, 27 predicted proteins | sample 714S33034metaG_FD_180676 | JGI IMG/M metagenome (GOLD analysis project Ga0224559, IMG submission 180676) | Peat soil microbial communities from Stordalen Mire, Sweden - 717 S3 30-34 | ecosystem: Environmental > Terrestrial > Soil > Wetlands > Peat | place: Sweden: Norrbotten County, Stordalen... | reverse complement strand
CGCCGCTGCGGCGAGGCCTGCAGGGCCGGTGATGCCGTCTTGTACCGCGGGGCGGTGCGCCCCTTGCGAACCAACTGATTGAATGTAGGCAAACTGAAACTCCTTACCCCGTCAAAAAACCTGCCAGGCAAAATCCTGGCCAACTCAAGCTCATCAGCCGCGCGCAGCCCCATAAGGCTTTTCCGTAGCGAAGCGCCGTCAATCTCTGGCGCGCACGCGCACGAAAGCCCAATTTTGCTGCTTCGCGTCTGCCCTCGTTCCAATCTCAGACGAGAACCAGGACGGTGGCCGGGCGTTTCCCCGCCTCAAGCGGGTAAAGCCAACTCCGTTTCGCCGGTTCCGGCCCGCATAGCCCTTCAAGGTGAAGAACGCGCGGACTCCGATGCGATTTGTCCCTGCCCTTTGCAAGAAAAGAGCGACTCAGGGAACCTGTCTGGCCGGTTGAGTACACCTGACCTTGGGGATCAGCCCGCCAACTTCAGTCTGGCCGGGCCACCCGTACGCTTTCGCCGTTAGGACACACGAACGACCGCGTTCTTGCCGAACTTTCTAACCATAGCAAGAAATCGGGGCGAGGTCAACGACTTCCCCTGCCTCCAGGGAAATTTCCCAGTTTTATTCAAGCAGATGTGGTTTTGAACCATTCTCCCAGCCGTTTTTGCCGGTTCGCTCGGCGCGAACGAGGGCGCGAACGGGATTGACGCGGCCTGCCCCGCAGGCAGCAGAGCCGTTGCCGGTCCGTAGGCAATCCGCAGCCGGAGGTGCTAAACCCGGGGGGGCAGGATCTCAGAGTCTGTCTAAAAACCTGTTTTGGAGTGAAGGGTACGGGCTTTAGCCCGTACATCATCGAAGCCGGAAGTAGATGGGGCTTCAGCCCCTGAGGGAAGTTTTTGCAGCGATTTGCATTTCCTCAACGGCTAAAGCCGGCAATTTTACCTCGCATTCAACGGACAGGCTGAAGCCCATCCCCTTCAAAAAACATAGTTTTTAGACAGGATCTCAGAGTCAGACGACGCGCGGCTGGAGTTCCACTCGGCTTCGGCCTGTTGTCGCATTCCGGCTTTGACGCCGTCGACCCAATCGCTTCCCGCCCGGCTGGCTCCGGCTTACTGCTGCGCGGAAGAGCAAGAAGCAGCATAGAAGCTCAGCGCCGCGTCTCCCTGCTCGAGCAGGCGGATGCGTTCGAGCGCGCCGTAGCGGTCTTCGAGGCGCTGCTTTCGACGATGCTCGGCGATGACCACGGCGTCCACGGCCAGTAGACCCGCGGCGGCGCCGCCCAGCAGGCCCAGCGTGGCCGCGTACTCCTCGGCCGCGTCATAAGGCGGATCGAGAAAGAGCACTTCGTGCGGTCCTAGAAAAGTTGCTTCGTGGCGTTCTCGATTTTCATGGGGTTCTGGCTTTGAAGTTGCGGCGGCGTGGCGCAGAAAGGCTCCTACGGCGCTGGCGTGGATGCGGAATCCCGCTCTCAGCCCCAGCCTTTCCAGGTTGCCGCGCAAAATTTTCAGCGCCGCCGGAGCCCGCTCGACAAACTCCACCCTGGCCGCCCCGCGGCTGAGCGCCTCGAGGCCCACCGCGCCCGAGCCGGCATATAAATCCAGAAAGACCGCGCCCGCCGTCCGGGCGGCGAGCACATTGAAGAGGGTTTCGCGCAGCCGGTCGCTGGTGGGCCGGGTGGCAAGGCCTGCGGGAGCTTCCAGCCTTCGGGAACGGAACGATCCGGCAATGATGCGCACGCTGACCAGCATAACCCACAGCACATCGGAGGGGCTGACCCTCTACAATCGAAATGTATGCGAGGCTGGTCAATTCCGTTGGGCCGTTGGATGGGCGTCGAAATGCGCGTCCACGTCTTTTTCCCGCTTTTAGCGGTCGTTTGCCTGGGGCTTAGCGGCTCGGATGGCGTAATGCGCGGCCTGGGGCTGTTTCTGGCGCTGGTGGCGGCGGTGGTCGTGCGGGAGACGGCGCGGCTGCTGGTGGCCGCCTGGCTGACATTAAGGCTGCGCGCTATTCTGCTGCTGCCGATCGGCGGGCTCTTCGCCTACGCCGATCCGGAGAGCCAGGAAAACTCGACCCAGGGCGGCGGGCAGTTCGCCATTGCGCTGGCCGGCCCGGTGGCGAACCTGTTAACGGCGCTGGTGCTGGCCGCGGCGTTCATGGGCGCGGGCGGCGACGGCCTCAAGCTGTTTGACCCGCCGCTGGTTTCCTCCGCCTGGCTGCTGCGCAGCATGGTGTGGATGCAGGTGGGCTTGGGCGTGCTGCACCTGCTGCCGGCCTATCCGCTGGATGGCGGACGGCTGCTGAGAGGCAGCTTTGCCCGCAAGCACGGTTTCGCTCCCGCCGGCCGCATGGCCGCCGGACTGGGCCAGGTTCTAGCGCTGGCCGTCATGGTGAGCGGTATGCTGCTGCACGATTACTGGCCGATCATCGCCGGCTTTTTCATCATGATCGGGGCGCAGATCGAGGACCAGGGCGTCTTCTTCCAATCGGTGGTGGATACTGTGCACATGCGCGAGGTAATGCTCACCGATTTCGCCACCCTCTCGCCTTCCGACACCTTGGCCGATGCACTGGTGCGCTGCGTCCACTCGCTTCAAGAGGACTTCCCTGTGGTGCGCGGACCGCAACTGGTGGGCATTATCAGCCGCCAGCGCATTCTGGACGCGCTGCACACGGACGGCAACGGCTACGTGCAGGCGGCCATGTCCAAGGCCTTCCAGGTGGCGCGGCCCGAGGACACGCTGGGCGCCGCCATCCGCCACATCCAGGCCGGCCGCGGACTCTCGCTGATTCCGGTTGCCGACAGCGGACGCATCGTCGGCATTGTCAGCGTCCAGAACCTGATGAGTTCCATGTCGCTATTGGCCGAGCAGCGCCGCATCGAACGCGAAGAAGCCCGCGAGCAGACCCGCTAGGAAGCCCCCAGGGAACCGGAGACTGACCGACCGTGCCCACGTCCGCCAACCAGGAAACGCCGCAATCCGCCTCTGAAAACGCCCTGGCGCCCGGCCTTTACCTGGTCGCCACGCCCATCGGCAACCTGGGCGACATTACGCTGCGCGCCCTGGAGGTGCTCCGTCGCGTGGACCGCATCGCCTGCGAAGACACCCGCCAGACGCAGAAGTTGCTCAACCACTTTGAAATCACTACCCCCACCGTGAGTTGCCACCAGCACAACGAGCACCAGCGCGCGAGTGAATTGATCGAGGCGCTCAAGGCCGGCGGCCGCATCGCCGTCGTCTCGGATGCCGGGATGCCCGGCATCAGCGACCCCGGAGGCTGGCTTACGGCCGAGGCCATTGCCGCCGGCCTGCCGGTGATTCCCATTCCCGGCGCCAATGCGGCGCTCAGCGCGCTGGTGGCCTCCGGGCTGCCCGCCGGCGAGTTTCACTTCATCGGCTTTCTGCCGGAAAAGGCCGGGGCGCGGCGCACCAGGATCGAGGCGCTGGCCGCCGAGGTGCAAAGAGCCGAAGCCCCCCGCACCCTGGTTTTTTACGAGGCTCCGCACCGCATTCTGGATACGCTGGCCGATTTGGAGGCGGTTTGGGGACCGCAGTTGCGCGTCGTCGTGGCCCGTGAGTTGACCAAGATCCACGAGGAGTTTTTGCGCGCAACGGCCGCCGAGGCGCGGCGCGAGCTGGCCAGCCGCGACCGCATTCGCGGCGAGATTACCCTGCTGGTGGAGGCGCGGCCGCGGGCAGTCGGCGAAGAAGCGGGCGCACCAGTGAAGATTACCGACCGCATTGCACAGATCCAGGCCGAGAGCGGAATCGACGAAAAGGAAGCCCTCAAACGGCTGGCGCGCGAGCTGGGCCAATCCAAGAGTGAGCTTTACCGCGAGCTGCAACGCGGGCGGGCGCGGCGGCGATAGCCCGCCTCCGCCGAATCTTGACTCCCGCCCCGGCGCTCGACCAATTACACTTTGCCAATTACACTTTGGAGGAATGATTCGTTCCAACCCATTTGCGTCCCATCCCGACCTGAGCCCCCAGTTGGGCCTCAGCTTTGAAGAGCCGCGCCGCGCGCGCCGCATCTGGCCGGTGCGCGAACTGGTCGGCCAGGTCCGCGAACTGGTCGAGCAGGAGTGGGGCGACGTCTGGGTCGAGGGCGAAATCTCGAACTTCCGCCCCGCGCCCTCCGGCCACGTTTATTTCACATTAAAAGACGCCGACGCCCAGCTCCCCATCGTCCTCTTCCGCCGCCAGGCCATGCTCCTGCGCTTCCGCCCCGAGGACGGCCTGCACGTGCTGGTGCGCGGCCGGGTCAGCGTCTACGAGCAGCGCGGCCAGATGCAACTGGTGGCCGAGACCATGGAGCCGGTCGGCGCGGGTTCCTTGCAACTGGCCTTCGAGCAGCTCAAGGCGCGGCTCAAGGCCGAGGGTCTCTTCGAGGCCGAACGCAAGCGGCCTCTGCCGGCCTTTCCGCGCACCGTGGGCATCGTCACCTCGCCCACCGGCGCCGTCATCCGCGATTTTCTGAACATCGTCGCCCGCCGCCACTCCGGCCTGAGCGTTCTGCTCTGCCCGGTCAGCGTGCAGGGCGATTCAGCGCCCGCCGAGATCGAAGCAGCACTCGACGAACTGAACTCCTCCGGCCTCGTGGACGTGATCGTCCTCGCCCGCGGCGGCGGCTCGCTCGAAGACCTGGCGGCCTTCAACAGCGAGCAGGTGGCCCGCGCCATTGCCTCGAGCCGCCTGCCCGTCGTCTCCGCGGTCGGCCACGAAACCGACTTCACCATCGCCGACTTCGCTGCTGACCTGCGCGTTCCCACCCCTTCGGCCGCCGCCGAACTGATCACCGAGGCGCAGCACAAGATCGCCGAGCACCTGGCCACGCACGCGCATCGCCTCGAGCGCGCCGCCCGCTTCCAACTGCTGCAAGCCCGTCAGCGGCTGACGCGGCTTCCGGTCAGCCGTGCCGAGGGGCGCATGAGCGCGCTGCTGCACCGGCTGGCGCAACGCCTGGACGATCTCGGCTTCCGCCTGGAAACGGCTCTGAATGGCCGGCTGCGGCAAAGCCAGCTTGAGGTTGCGGAGCTGACGGCCGCCGTTCTGCGCCACGATCCCCGCCAGAATCTTGCCCAGGCGCGCGAGCAGCTCGCCCTCTGCCGCACCCGGCTCGACCGCTCTCTGGAACGTCTGCTGCACGCCTCCACGGCCCGCCTCAGCGCTCTCGACGCGCAACTGCACTCGCTCTCGCCGCTGGCCGTTCTCGATCGCGGCTACGCGCTGGTGCTGGACGCGGCGGGCGGGCTGGTGCGCTCGGCCACCCAGGTTGCGCCCGGCGATAAAGTGGTCACGCGCCTCTCAGATGGAGCCTTCATCAGCCGCGTGGAATCGGCCGCGCCCCATACCAAGGGAGTCTCCAAGTGAGGCCGCGTTTTGAAGGGTACGGGCTTCAGCCCGTACATTGACTCAACAGAATCGAATGGGCTTTAGCCCCTGAGGAAATGCGGGTTTCCCAACGAACGGCTCGGAGATTTCCAGGAAAATGAGAGTATGACCTTGGCAAACGCACGCAAACTCTTCGGCACCGACGGCATTCGCGCCGTCGCGGGCGAATATCCGCTCGACGCAACCACGATCTTCGCCTGCGGGCTGGCCCTCGGCCAAACACTGCGTAAGAAAACGGCCGACCCCAGGGTGATTTTGGGCCGCGACACGCGTGAATCGAGCCCCTGGATAGCCGCCACGCTGGCCGCCGGCCTCGTTGCAGCCGGAACCCGCGTGGAAAGCGCGGGCGTCATACCCACTCCGGCCGTCGCCTTTCTGGCTCACACGCATGGATTCCAGGCTGGCGTGGTGATTTCGGCCTCGCACAATCCCTGGCAGGACAACGGCATCAAGCTCTTCGGCGGCGACGGATTCAAGCTGCCTGATGCGGTAGAACTGGCCATGGAAGAGGAGATTCTGCATCACGCCGCCCGGCTTGCCGCGCCCGATCCGGCTTCCCTGCCCCCGGTCGAGGACAACGCGGCCCTGCGCCAGGATTACATTCAGTTCCTCATCGACGCCGTACCCGGACTGCGGTTGAACGGCCTGCGCATCGTGGCCGACTGCGCCAACGGAGCCTCAGCGGCCATTGCGCCGGAGCTCTTCCGCCGCCTGAGCGCGCCCCAAGCCAGTACGGTTGAATTGCTGAACACCGCTCCCAGCGGCCGCAACATCAACCTCGATTGCGGCGCGCTGCACCCGGAGTTTGTCGCGGCGGAGGTGACCGCGCGCGCAGCGAACCTGGGCCTCACCTTCGACGGCGACGCCGACCGCTGTATGCTGTCCGGCGCGCGCGGCAACGTCATCAACGGCGACGCCATTCTGCTGGTCGCCGCGCGCGACCTGAAGGCCCGCGGCCTGCTCACCGAAGATTTGGTCGTGGCCACCACCATGTCGAACATGGGCCTGGAAGCGGCGCTCAAGCGCAGCGGAATTCGCTTGCTGCGCGCCCCGGTCGGCGACCGCTACGTCCTCGAAGAGATGCAGAAGACGAACGCCGCGCTGGGCGGCGAGCAATCGGGCCACATTTTGCTGCCTCACCTGGCCACCACCGGCGATGGCCTGCTCACGGCCCTGGTCGTTTTGGATTTGATTGCCCGCTCCGGCAAAAGCATCGACGAGCTGACCGCCGATTTGAAGGTCTTCCCGCAGGTCATCGTCAATGTGAAGGTGCGCGAGAAGAAGCCGTTGGCCTTGATTCCCTCCGTGGCCGCGACGATTCGCGCCGCCGAAGCGGAGTTGCAGGATTCAGGGCGCGTGGTCGTCCGCTACAGCGGCACCGAGGCCCTGGCCCGCGTGATGATCGAGGCCGAAAGCGAGGAGGCAATGCACCGGCTCGCCGCCGCCATTGCCGCCGCCATCCGCGCGGAGTTGGGAATATAGTTCAACAGAGTAAAAACATCTGGGTGCCCCACCCCTTCGACTCCGCTCAGGGCAGGCTCTCGCCGCGTTCTACGCACTCAAAAGGTCTATATAATTCTGAAAATGCGCTACAAATCCCGCCAGTTCGGCCCGAAGCGCAGGTCGGCGACCAGCGGGACGTTGAGCTTGACGACGCCCTCCATCTCCGCGCGGACCAGCTTTTCTATCTCGGCCTTCTCCTTGGCGGGCACCTCGAAGAGTAGCTCGTCGTGAACCTGTAAGACCATGCGGGTTTTGAGCTTTCGCTCCGTGAGTTGGCGGTCGATCGAGATCATGGCCAGCTTGATGAGGTCGGCGGCGGTGCCTTGCAGCGGCGTGTTGATGGCCGTGCGCTCGGCAAATCCGCGCTGGTTGGGGTTGCGGCTCTCAAGGTCGGGAATGGGGCGGATGCGGCCGAAAAGAGTGCGCGCGCTGCCGGTTTTTCTGGTTTCTTCGAGGGTTTTTTCTATGAATTTCTGCACGCCCACGTAGCGCGCGAAGTAGCGGTCGATATAGGCGCGCGCCTCGGCCTGCGGAATGCCCAGCTGCGCGGCCAGCCCAAAGGGCGAAATGCCGTAGACGATGCCAAAATTGACGGCCTTGGCGCGGTTGCGCGTCTCCTTGTCCATTTCGGCGGCGGGCACACCAAAAACCTCGCTGGCCGTGAGGGTGTGAATGTCCTCGTTGTTCCGGTAGGCGTGAACCAGTAGCGGATCGGCGGAAAAGTGGGCCAGCAAGCGCAGTTCGATCTGCGAATAATCGGCCGAAAGCAGTTCGGTTCCGGGCGCGGCCGTGAAGGCGGCGCGAATCTCGCGGCCCAGCTCGGTGCGAATCGGAATGTTCTGCAGATTCGGATTGACCGAGGAGAGCCTTCCGGTGGCCACCGCCGCGGCGTTGAAGGTGGTGTGGACGCGCGAGTCGGCGTCGGCCAAAAGCGGCAGCGCGTCGATGTAAGTCGATTTGAGCTTCGACAAATGGCGGAATTCGAGCACCAGGCGCGGGACTTCGTGCTCTTCGGCGAGCTGATCGAGCACCCCCTGCGCGGTGGAAACGGCCCGTCCCTTGCCGCGGCTCGCGGGCGCGGGCAGGCCCAGGTGAGTGAAGAGCACCTCGCCAAGCTGCTTGGGCGAGTTGATGTTGAAGCGGCGGCCGGCCAGCGCGAAGATGCGCTCTCCGACGCGCTCCAGTTCGACGGCGAAGCGCTTCGAAAGCCCTTTCAGAACGCCCAGGTCAATGCGCACTCCGGCCTGCTCCATGCGGAAGAGCACGGGGACGAGCGGCAGGTCGATCTCCTCGTAAACGCGCTCGACTCCGGCCTTTTTCGCCTCGGCCTTCAAGGCCGGCATCAGCGCGCGAATCAATGCCGCGCCAGCGGCCAGCGTCGAGGGCGCGGGCTGCGCGTGGCGCGCGGCCACGTCGGCCAGCAGTTGCGTGGCGTGCGTGGGGTTCAGCGCGTAGGAGAGCAGCATGGTGTCGTCTACTGCGCCGCGCAACGTCACGCCTTGCGCGGTGAGCAGGTGCAGCGCCGACTTCCAGTCGTGGGTCTGCTTGGCGACGGCCGCCTCTTCCAGCAGCGCGCGCAGTTCGGCGGTCAGCTGGAGTTGCAGAGCCGTTGCCGGATCGGCGCAGAGGCCCACGCTGAAGCTGGCTTGCTTTTCGGCGGCTTCGGCCACATCCAGCAGCGAGAGCGACTGCTGTGGTTCGTCTTCCGCCTCTTCCGGCACAGGCCCGGCGGCCGCAAGCGCAAAGGCAAAGCCCAGCTGGCGCGCGGCTACATAAAACGCGGCGGCCTGCTCTTCCGTTGGCTCTTCGATCAGTTCGACCACGGGCGCGGACGCGGAGGGCTCCAGCTCCTTGAGCATCGAGGTGAATTCCAGCTCGGTGAACAGCTCACGGCAGGCTTCCAGGTCGGCGGGCTCCGTCCGCATCGCGGCCAAGTCCAGTTCGAGCGGGACGTGAGAGTCGATGGTGGCCAGTTCTTTCGATAAGAGGACGGCCTCCCGATTCTGTTCGAGCGACTCGCGATAGCTTTTGCGCTTGACCTCGCTACTGTGCTCGAGCACCGCCTCGACCGAGCCGAATTCCCGGATCAAATCCACGCTGCCCTTGTCGCCGATGCCCGGTGCGCCGGGGATGTTATCGATCGCGTCGCCGCGCAGCGCCATCACATCGACCACCTTCTCCGGCGGGACTCCCAGGACTTCGACGACCTTGGCGGGATCGAGAATCAGGTTGTCCTTCTGCGGGTTCAGCATCTTCACCGTGGGCGTGACCAACTGCATCATGTCCTTGTCGCCACTGACGATGAAGACCTCGTGCTCGCGCTCGGCGGCCTCGCGGGCCAGGGTGCCGATCACGTCGTCGGCCTCGAAGCCCTCGGCCTCGAGGATGGGAATGCGCAGGGCTTCCAGGGCGCGGCGGATGTAGGGAATCTGGCGGCGCAGATCCTCAGGCATCGAGGCGCGGTTGGCCTTGTAGCCCCCGTAATCGGCATCTTCAAAGCTCTGCGTCTTCGCGTTCCACTTGCGCAGCGTGGTCAGCTCGCGCGCCCGCCCGTCGCGGAAGACCTCGCCGCTGACGTCGAAGACGGCGGCAAAGTAGCGCGGATCGAAGTCCTGGCGCAGTTTTTTGATCATGTTCACAAAGACAAAAACGGCCGCCGTGGGCAGCCCCGCGCGCGTGCTCATGGGGCGCGCACGCTGCATCGCGTGGTAGGCGCGAAAGATGAACGACATGGTGTCGAGCAGGAAGACGGGCGGCTTGGCTTGATCGGGCACGTTACAGAGTTTAACAGGGGCAAGAAAGAGCCGTAGCTGGCGCAGGCTCCAGAAGCAGAACCGCGAGGACCGGAGGAGCCCTCTGGCTGGCTCCTCAGACTCCACTCATTGTTAAAAATCGCTCATTCAAGACCGGTCCACTGAAGGAATGCCTTCCGTTGCCGAAAAGGCTATTAGCAGGCATTTTCCCGGCCACGCGCGATGCGTTATTCGCGCTGGGGAGCTACCCGTAAGGCTGTCTCTGACCGGATGAATCCTGTCAGCTCGAACCGGCTGAATGCGGCCAACTCGAACCGGCGGAATGCCGCCAGCTTGAAGAGATTGTCTGGACGAAAGGAGGACGTCGATGTTGCTGGATAAAAAGCTGGGAAACAAAACGCCTGCACCATCCTGGACCTACCTCCGCCTTCCGCCCTTTCCTCAAGTTGCTCTTCAGTTGCTGCAAATGGCCAACAATGAGAACGTGCAACTGCACCAGTTGAGCAATCTGATCTCGTCCGATCCGGCTTTTGCCAGCGAAGTTCTCACCATCGCCAACTCGCTTTTGTATGCTCCGCGCTTTCCCGCCAGCAGCGTTCTGCAGGCCATCGCGGTGCTGGGCGCCAACAACCTCCAGGGCCTGTGCCTTACGGTGGGCGTGCGCGCCTTCATGGGCAAGACGCTGAAGCAGCCCGCCATGCGGGCCATCTGGCGCCACAACCTGGCCTGCGCGCTGATCGCCGATCAACTGGCTTCGGTGGGCTTCATGGACAGGGACATTGCCTACACCTCGGGCGTCATGCACGACATCGGAAGGCTGGCGCTGGCCGTCATCCGCCCCAAGGAATACAGTCAGTTGCTGTTGACGCACGGCGGCCCGCCAGCGAGCATCCTCGAGGCCGAGCGGGAGCTCTTCGGCTGGGACCACTGCGAGGCCGGCCGGCAACTGATCCTCGACTGGAAGCTGCCCTCCGAATTCGAGGCCATCGTCGCGGAGCATCATGCGCCACGGCAGCCGGACAGTTCCTGGAGCATGGCCGATCTGATCAACGTAAGTTGCCGCATGGCCGACACGGCCGGCTTTCCGGCCTTTCCCGGCTGCGAGGCCACGCCCTTCCCCGATCTGCTCGAGGAACTTCCCGCGCGCGAGCGCCGGCTTTTTCATACCGAAATTGAGCCCCTGACTCAGGAAATCGCCCGGAAGATCGACGCCGTCGAAGCGGTTTGACCAGGCCAGCCAGCTGCTATTCCCTGATCCCTGGCCCCTGATTCCTGTTCTCTGTCGTACCATAGCTTCCATGCAAGTTCTTTCCGCAGCCGAGATGCAGGCCTGCGACCGCTTGACGACCGAGCGGTTCGCGGTTCCATCGCTTGATCTGATGCGGGCGGCCTCGGCAGCAGTGGCCGCCTTTGCGCAAGAGCAGTTTCCCGCAGCCCGGCGGATCACGGTCCTCTGCGGCCGCGGCAACAACGGCGGCGACGGCCTGATGGCGGCCCGGCTGCTGGCCCTGGCCGGCCTGGAGGTGACCACGCTGCTCCTGGGCTCCCCTGATTGCCTCGCAGGCGACGCGGCTGAGGCCTGGCGCGAATTGAATAGCCTGAAATGCGAGCCAAAAGGCGGCCGCAGCCTCGTCCACGTCATCGAATCGGCCGAAGAGCTGGCGCGGCACACGGAAGCTCTCGAAACTGATCTGATTCTGGATGCCGTCGTCGGCACCGGCTTCAAGCCGCCGCTGAAAGGGCTGGCGCTGGCGGCCCTGGAGTGGATAAAAGCCAGTTCCACCCCGATTCTCGCACCCCCAATTCTTGCACCTCTGATTCTTGCAATCGACCTGCCCTCCGGCTGGCCGGCCGACGAAACCGCCGCAACCGTAGACGATCCGGTCTTCCCCGCCGACGCGGTCATCACCTTTACCGCGCCCAAGCCGGCGCACGTCTTTGGCCACCTCACCCGGCACTGGGAGCAACCCGTTGTGGTGGCGCCGATCGGTTCGCCCGATGAGGCGATGCTCTCGACGCTGGGGTTGCACTGGGCCGGTTCGGCGCTCTCGCTCACCCAGGCGAGGCGGCCAGCAGCGGCCAACAAAGGCAGCTTCGGCCACGTGCTGGTGGTGGGCGGAACGCTGGGAACGGGGGGGGGCAAATCTGGCGCGCCGGCTCTCGCATCGATAAGTGCGCTGCGGGCCGGGGCAGGCCTGGTGACGGCGGCCGTTCCCGCCCCGGCGCTGCCGCTGGTGGCCGCCATTGCGCCGGAGTTGATGACCTGGCCCCTGGCCGCGACCGCCGAAGGCTCAATTTCGGCGGAAAATCTCTCCCCGGAGTTTCTTGCCACACTCACCGCTGGAAAAACCGTGCTGGCCATCGGCCCCGGCCTGGGCCAGGGCGCGGAGACGGCTGAATTCGTCGCCGGAGTGCTGCTGGCGACCAAAATTTCCGCCGTCCTCGACGCCGACGCTCTCAATATTCTGGCGGCCCGGCCGGCGCTGCTGGCGAAATTGAGCGAAATGGCCAAAGCTGGCCGCACCCTGGTGCTCACGCCGCATCCGGGCGAGATGGCCCGGCTGACCGGCCTCGCCATCGCCGAGGTGCAGGCCAACCGGCTCGATGTGGCGCGCAATTTTGCGCAACAGACCGGCTTCACGCTGGTGCTCAAGGGCGCGCGGACGCTCATCGCCCACCCCGATGGCCGCGTAGCCGTGAACACCACCGGCAATCCCGGCCTGGCCAAGGGCGGCACGGGCGATCTGCTGACCGGGATGATGGCAGGCCTCCTCGCGCAGCACCCAGAAGAGCAGGCGCGGGCAGTCGAGGCAGCGGTTTACCTGCACGGGCTGGCCGCCGATCTGGCCGTGATCGAGGCCGACGAGCACACCTTGCTGGCTACCGACAGTCTTCGTCAGTTGGCGCGCGCCTTCCGCTTTCAGGGTTTTCGCTTTCGCGCCGATGGTCCCAACCGTTATCTTTGGTTGCAGGGGCTGCCGCCAGCGGAGTCGTCGCCGGCCGCGGCCTGCCACGAGGCAGCAGAATGACCAACGCCGCACCTCCCGCTGAAGGCCGGACGCACGAATTCACCACCAGGAGCGGAGCGGGCACCATCGAAGTGGGCCGCAAGCTGGCCCGCCTGCTCAAGCCGCCGCAACTGCTGCTCCTGCGCGGCGATCTGGGCACCGGCAAGACCACGCTGGTGAAGGGCCTTGCCGAGGCTCTGGAGGCCGCCGAGGCCGACGAGGTGACCAGTCCCACATTTACCCTGCTGCACGAGTACGACGGCACGCAGGACGGCCAGCCGGTGAAGCTCTTTCACCTGGACGTGTACCGGCTGGAAGGCGAACGCCAACTGGAGACCCTCGGCCTGGACGAGCTGCTGACTCCCGACGCGCTGGTACTGGTCGAGTGGGGCGAAAAGTTCAAGAGCATCCGCAAAAAGGCCACCGGGGAGATTGCGATCAGCTCGGCGGGCGGCGATGCGCGCAAGATTACCGTCACGCTGAAGCAGTAGCGTAGCGGCGGCCACTCCCTGGAGCGTCTTCAATTCCGCTCCCGGTACAATGAAGATGTGAGCAAAAAATCCCCACCCGCGGCTCCTTCCGTGGGCTTTATCTCGTTAGGCTGCCCTAAAAACCTCGTCGATTCCGAGGTGATGATGGGCTTGCTGGCGCGCGCTGGCGCCCGCCTGACCTCCCATCCCGAAGAGGCCGAAATCCTCATCGTCAACACCTGCAGCTTCATCGACACGGCCAAGCAGGAGTCGGTCGATACGATTCTGGAGATGGCCCGCTACAAAACCTCCGGCTCGGCCAAAAAGCTGATCGTCGCCGGCTGCCTGGTCGAGCGCTACCGCGACGAGATTCGGAAGAACATTCCCGAGGTGGACGCCGTCGTCGGCACCGGCGAGATCGAGTCCATTCTCGCAGCGGCCGGCCTCCAAGCCGCCGCTCCTTCTGCCAGCGCGGCCTCGACCTCCTCCTTCAGCATTCTCAGCGGCCACGGCGAGGCGGAGGCCCGTCCCGGCCAGGAATCTCTCTCCGGCACGCATAAAACAAATGCGGAAAAAATCCATCCGGAGGGAGGCGGGGGTTTCAACCCCCGCATAAAGCCAGCAATAGCGGCGGGGGCTTCAGCCCCGGAGATAAACTCCCGCCCCGAAGGCGAATTGCACGAGCGCCATGACCGCTTCAGCCGCGAGGGCTGGCAGGGCGCGGCGCGCGTGCTGCCCACCTACCTCTACGACGAAACGAGCCCACGGCTCCTGACCACCCCCAAATCCTCGGCCTACATCAAGATCGCCGAGGGCTGCGACCACCCCTGCTCGTTCTGCGTCATTCCCAACCTGCGCGGCAAATTCCGGTCTCGTAGATTTGATTCGGTGGTCGCCGAGGCGCGGCAGTTGGTCGCCCAGGGCGTCTGCGAGATCACCCTCATCGGCCAGGACACCACCTGCTACGGCGAAGACCTCGGCCTGAAGGACGGCCTGGCGCAACTGCTCGACGCCCTGGCCCGCATCGACGGCCTCCGCTGGCTGCGCTTTCTCTATGCCTACCCCAACCGCGTCACGGGCAAGCTTCTGGAGACCATCGCCCGCCACGAGAACATCTGCAACTACCTTGACCTGCCCTTGCAGCACGCGGCCCCTTCGGTTTTAAAACGCATGAAACGCGGCGGCAGCGCGGAGATCTTCCTCAAAACCCTGGAAAAAGCCCGCTCCATCATCCCCGGCCTCGCCCTGCGCACCGCCTTCATCACCGGCTTCCCCGGCGAGTCGCCGCACGACTTCGAGATTTTGGAAGAGTTCGTGAAAGAAGCCAAATTCGACTGGCTGGGCGCCTTTTCCTACTCCGACGAGGAGGGCTCCGGTGCGTTTCTGCTGGATGGAAAGCTGCCCAAGCGCACCATCGAGGCCCGCCGGCGCAAGCTGATGAAGCTCCAGCAATCCATCTCGAAGCGCGCCAAGCAGCAGTGGGTGGGCCGCGAGATGCTCCTCTTGGCCGAGGGCGAAAGCGAGGAGACGCCGCTCCTCTGGGAGGGCCGCACCCAGTTCCACGCCCCGGAAATCGACGGCAAGGTCTACATCAACGACTTCGGCGAGCTGGCCAGCCTCGAACCCGGCCGCTTCTACAAAGCCGAAATCACCGAGGCCCACGAGTACGACGTCGTGGCCCGCATCGTCTCCAAACCGCAGTAAAGTGGAAGAGAACAATGGCTCCCAAGAAAAAATCCGTAAAACTGCTTCGCTGCCCCACCTGCGGAATGCTGGTCCGGCCCACGGACGAGGACTTTCCCTTCTGCTCCGACCGCTGCCGCAAGATCGACCTCGGCAAGTGGGCGATGGGCGTCTACAAGATCAGCTCGCCCATCCTCGACCCTGAAGTCCTCGAAGGCCTGGGCGACTTGAGCGGCGGCCAAGGCCGCGGCGGCAACGGAGACTCCCATGACGGCTAGCCCCGCAACCGACCCCACCAATTCAGATCCCGCGCCAGTTCTGTCCGCAACAGGCCCGGCCCCCACCGCCTCCACCCGCAAAAGCCGCTGGGCCTGGACGGTGGCCACCTTCTTCGGTGCGGGCCTGGGCAAGCCCGGACCCGGCACCTGGGGCTCGGTGGCCGCCCTGCTGCTGTGGGCCGCGGTGGCCTGGGGCCTGCATCCTGCGCCGCTGACGCTTCTCCTTGTGCTCTTGGCCGGCATTGCCCTGACGCTCATCTTCGGCATTCCCGCCTCCACCATCGTCGCCCGCGAAAGCGGCCTCGACGACCCCGGCTTCGTGGTCGTCGACGAGGCCGCCGGCCAGTGGATCGCCCTGATCGGCTGCCGGGCCGACTGGCATCACGCCCTCATCGCCCTGATCCTCTTTCGCCTCTTCGACATCACCAAGCCCTATCCCGTCCGTCAGTTCGAACGCCTCCCCGAGGGCTGGGGGATCGTCTGCGACGACGTGGCTGCCGGATTGTATGCTTTGGGTGTAGCATCACTGTTGTATCGTTGGGTTTAGGTCAATTCATGCCATTTGCCAACCCACAATCCGCCGCTGAACCTCCTCTTCAGCCGCTCATCGACGATCTGGATCCCGCTGCCGCACTTCCCGGAGGCGAGGTCGAGCTGAGCGGGGTGAATCTGGGGCCGGTCAATTCTGCCCTGCCCTCCGCCCTTCCCTCGGCCCTGCTCTCCGTGCAAACCTCCGCCCTGCCCTCCGTGCAAACCTCTGTGCGGCCCTCCGTGCAACCCTCTGTGCGGCCTTCTGTGCTGCCCTCCGTGCTGGTGGATGGCCTGCCAGCCCAGGTGCTGATGAGCCGCCCCTCAAGGCTCGTCTTCCGCGTTCCCGATGAGGCCATGACCGGCCTCGTCGAGGTCCGCAATTCCGTCGGTGAAAGCAATGCCGTCCCCTTGCGCGTCGCCCACCGGCTCTCCGACGGGCTGCACTCGGTCACCAACCCGGCCGTCAGCCGCTCGGGCATGATCTACGCCACCATCTCCGGCCCCAGGGGCAAGCAGACCCCGGTTTCCGTGGTGCGCATCAGCCCTGACGGTCGCGGCACCCCCCTGGTCACCGACATTCTCAACGCCACCGGCCTGGCCTTCAATCCCGGTGGCGACCTCTTCGTCACCTCGCGCGCCGAGGGCAACGTCTACCGCGTCGATGCCGCCGGCGAGTCCACGGTCTACGCCGAGGGCATGGGCGTGGCCACGGGTCTCGCCTTCGATGCCGAGGGCAACCTCTTCGTCGGCGACCGCAGCGGCACCATCTTCAAGATCAATCCCGAGCGCCAGATCTTCGTCTACGCCACGCTGGAGCCCAGTGTCGCGGCCTATCACCTGGCCGTGGGCGCCGAGGGAACGCTCTACGTCACCGGCCCCACGCTCTCCTCGAACGACGCCATCTGGGCCATCGACACCCATGGCGACGCCCGCGCCTGGTACCGCGGCCTGGGACGTCCGCAAGGCCTGGCGCTGGACCGGGAGGGCAACGTCTTCCTGGCCGCCTGCCTCCAGGGACGCCGCGGCCTGGTGCGCGTCACCCCGCAGGGCGATGCGACCCTGGTGGTGGCTGGCACCAGCCTCGTTGGTCTGGCCTTTTCCCCGCTCGGGACCACTATTCTGGCCACTGGCGATGCCGTTTATGATGTGGACCTGGGAGTCGAAGGGCTGAATCTGTTTTAGTTGTTGGCCACTCGGGAGCTCCTGGAGCATCTTCACCGGTAGTGTTACGTTATGGGTGCCCCATCCTCGCCGCGTTCTTGTTTTTGCGGCTAGGGTGGGATCGAACGACAACTGCAACCAAGCCTCGCTTGTCATCCTGAGCGGAGCGAAGCGAAGTCGAAGGACCTGCTTCTTGTTTTTGCGGCTAGAAGCGTGACCGCATGAATCTGTAATGGCCGGAATGTAGCGCCGGTCTCTAGACCGGCTGTTGTGTGGGCGTTCACGCCCGCACTTGTCCGGGCGTAATTACCAAATCAAACAGTCCAAACACTAGAAGCTAAAAGCTAAGAGCTGAAAGCCAGGAACTGCCTTTATGAAAGCCGAGATCATCGCTGTCGGTTCTGAAATGCTCACCCCGTTTCGCCAGGACACCAACTCGCTTTATCTCACCGAAAAGCTCAATGAAATCGGCGTCACCGTGGCCTTCAAGACCATCGTCGGCGACCGCCGGAAGGACCTCGTCGACACCATCCGCTTTGCCCTGGGTCGCACTGACATTGTGGCGATCATGGGAGGCCTGGGCCCCACCGAGGACGACCTCACCCGCGAGGCCGTGGCCGAGGCCCTCTCGCTGAACCTCAGCCGCGATGCCGCCCTGCTGGCCACCCTCAAAGCCCGCGCCGTAGCCTGGCACCGGGCCATGCCCTCCAACTTCGTCAAGCAGGCCGACGTCATCGAGAGCGCCACCATCCTGCCGAATTTGAACGGCAGCGCCCCCGGCCAGTGGCTCGACACCACCTTCGCTGGCCACCGCAAGCTAGTCTTTCTCGTCCCCGGCCCGCCCAGCGAGTGCCGACCGCTCTTTGACGCCGAGTGCATGCCCCGCCTGCGCGCCATCCTGCCGGTGCGCCACATCGCCACGCGCACCCTCCACGCGGCCATGATCCTGGAAGCCGAGGCCGATTCGCTCCTCGCTCCCGTTTACACCACCTATACCGACTTGGAAACCACCATCCTGGCCAAACCCGGCGAGATTCAGCTCACCCTGCTCTGCGCGAAACCGGACCTCGAAACCGCCCAGCAGCGCGTCGACGAACTGGCCGGCCGCCTTGAAGAGATTCTCGAAGACTGGCTCTACTCCTCCTCGGACGAATCGGGCCATTCCGAGTCTCTGGAGCAGATCGTCCTCTACTATCTCGGCCTGCGCAACGCCACCCTCGCCGTGGCCGAAAGCTGCACCGGAGGGATGATCGCCGAGCGCGTCACGAGAGTCCCCGGCAGCTCGCGCTCTTTTCTGGGCGGCGCCGTCGTCTATTCGAATGAGTTGAAGACCGCCTTCGCAGGCGTTCCACCGGAGCTGATCGCCCGGCACGGCGCCGTCTCCCGGGAGGTGGCCGAGGCCTTGGCCGCGGGCATTCGCCGCCGCGCCGGCTCAACCTTCGGACTGGGCGTAACCGGCATCGCCGGCCCCGCCGGCGGCAGCGAAGCCAAACCCGTTGGCCTGGTCTACATCGCCATCTCCGACGCCCAGAAGACCGAGTCCATCGAGCGCGTCTTCCCCGGCGACCGCGAGCGCATCCGCCTGCTGGCTACGCAGCAGGCCCTCGACCTGATTCGCCGCAGGCTGCGGTAGAGCACTTTCAGAACTCGTACCGTGACCGCATGATTCCGGAGCGACTGGGATGCAGCGTATATAGCGCATGTAGCGCCGGCCTCCAGGCCGGCTGTAGCGCGGGCGTCCACGCCCGCGCTTGTCATTCTGAGCGAAGTCGAAGAAGCTGCTTCTTGATCCCTTGCGGCTAGGATGGGAGAGCACAAACCACGCCTTATAGAGCATTTTCTCTTTTACTGTAGACTTTTGTGCCCCATCCATTTCCGCGTTTTTTGCGGAAATGGGTGGGATACCATTGAATTTTCGGTCTACACCATTTCGGAAAATGCTCTAGAAACCCTGAAAATGCTGGCGTGGCAGTCAAGCCCGGCGCAGCGGCTTTTGTATGTGCATGGGCACCACCTGCACGGTGACGTCACGAATCTCGGCGAGGAAGCGGTTGATGACCGAGCCGCGCAAAAAAATCTCCCACCGCGAACGGACCGACTGGCCAAAAACCACGTGGGAAATGCTCTCCTGCTGGGCAAAGCGGATCAGCGCGTCGGCCACGTGACGGTCCGAGAGGATGATCACTTGCGCGCCCAGATCGCGGGCCATGCGCTCGTACTCTTCGAGGCGATGGAAGGCCTCGGGGTCGCCGTGGCCCTTGTCCTCGTCGGGACGGCGGACGTAGACGGCGTACCAATTGGTGGCCAGGCGGCCGGCGATGCGGGCGCCTATGCGCAAAAGCCGCTCGGTGCCGGGACGGGTGCTCAGGCAGACCATCACCTTCTCGGGAATCGGCGCCTGCTCCAAACCCTGGACGCGGCGATACTCGGAGGCCTGGTTGCCCACCTGCTCGGCGGTGGTGCGCAACGACAACTCGCGCAGCATATTCAGATTGCCCTTGCGGAAAAAGTTGGCCAGCGATTGCTCGACCTTTTCGGGAGCGTAAATCTTCCCCTGGCGCAGGCGTGTGCGCAGTTCTTCCACGGTCACGTCCACGTTCACCACTTCGTTGGCGCGCTTGAGGAAGTTATCCGGGACGGTCTCGCGAATGACGGTGTTAGCCGAGCGGTTGACGGCGTCGTTGAGCGTTTCCAGGTGCTGAATATTGACCGCGGCCATCACGTTGATGCCCGCGTCCAGCAGCTCCAGCACGTCCTCGTAGCGCTTGCGGTTCTTGCTGCCGGGGACGTTGGTGTGGGCAAGTTCGTCCACGATGACCGTATGCGGATGGCGGGCCAGAATGGCGTCCACGTCCATCTCTTTCAGATGGACCCCGCGGTAGGGAATCACACGCTGCGGCACCACCTCCAGATCGCGAATCTGGTCCTCTGTTTCCTTGCGGCCATGAGGCTCCACCAAGCCGATCACCACATCCAGGCCCTGCTGGTGCTTCATCAGGTAGGCGTCGTTGAGCATATGGTAGGTCTTGCCCACCCCCGGCGCCGCCCCGATGTAGACGCGGAGCTTGGCGGGTTCTTGCTGGCGTTCCAGTTTGATCTCTGCCATGGCTCAGCCCACCTCGATTGGATGGCGAACTTCCTTGAGGGGCGCCACCGGTAGCGTGAAACGGAAGGTGGTTCCATGGCCCAGGCGGCTTTCCACCGCAATCTGGCCGCCCAGCGACTCGACCAGCCGGCGAACCAGCGCCAGGCCGAGGCCGGAGCCCTTCTCGGAGAATGCGCTGAAACGGTCAAAAATCGTGCCCAGCCGCTCCGCCTCGATGCCCCGGCCAGTATCGCGCACCGTAAACTGCACAAAACTTTTGATTTCTTCGGCGGCCAGCAGGATCTCCCCCTCCGGCGGCGTATAGCGCAGCGCATTGGTCATCAGGTTGTCCAGAATGGAGCGCAGTGCCCGCTGGTCGGCCTGCACAAAGGCCATGTCGGCGTAAGCCTTGACGTCCACCCGGATGTGCTTCTCGGCGGCCTCCTCGCAGAAGCGGTCGCGAACCTCGTTCAGGGCCTGCATGGGGCGCAGTCGCTCCAGCGTGAACTCGCGGCGGCCGGCGTCCAGTTCGGCCACCTCGATCAGGTCGCCCATCAGGTCGTCCAGCTTCTCCGACTCGTGGCTGGCCGAGGCCACCAGTTCCGCCTGCAAGGGGCGCAACTCTCCGCCAAAGCCCTGGCCGAGCGCATAAAGCCCGCGGCGCAACTGCAAAAGCGGGTCGCGCAGCTTGCGGCTGGCCACGCTGATGAACTGTGTCTTGAAGCGGTCGGTGTCCTGCAGCGTGGTCACGTCTTCCAGGGTGGTCACCGTACCCAGCAGCCGTCCCTCGGCGTCGCGCATGGGGGTGGTGCGCAGCCGGTAGCTGCGCTCCCGCTTGCCGATACGCATCGGCAGCAGGGCCGCATCGTCCTCGGCGGCCACGGCCTTCTGCATTGAAACAGCGTCGCGGATGGCGCTCAGAATCTTGTCGCCGCCGGGAGTATTCACCAGCGCCATGCGGTCGGTGGCGGCTTCGCCCAGCAGTTCGACCGCCGCCTGGTTCACCTTGAGCAGTTGCCCCTTGGCGTCGGTTACGATAATGGGCTCGAAGATGGACTGTAGCACGGCGTCGGAGAGTTGGAACTCCATCTGCCGCCGGCCGGCCGCGGAATCGCTCAACTCGCGCAAGCGCACCGCGATCCGGTTCAACTCGCCGGCGATGGCGCCGAAACCGTCGCGGCTGCTCCACTCCACGCGGTGTTCCAGGTTTCCCTGGGCGATTCTGCGTGCGTCGCGCGCCAATAGATGAATGGGCCGCAGCACAAAGTAAACGGTTCCCGCCTCAACCAGCACCGCGGCCGCCACCAGCACCCATGCGAACCTCAGCTGCCCGGCCGCCGCCAGAGCATGGTGCGCCCGCATCACCAGCCACGCCATCAGGCAGGCGGCCAGCGTGCAGCCGAGAATCAATCGCTGGGAAAGGTTCAGCATAGCCCGGTCTCCGTGCGGAACAGGGGTCAGAGGACAGGGATCAGGGAACAGGACTCTGCATCCTGGCCACCAACCGCCAATCACTATCCGCTAATATTCAAAGCTAACATAAAGGAGGAGTTCGATTGTACCGCCGGAGCCTGGGCCGGATCAGCGCATCCCGCGGAGTCTGGCAACGCCAGAGATAGACTGGCCCTTATACCCTGATCCCTGTTCCCTGCCTTTACTTCCCTGTTCTTACGGCACCCGGCAGACCGAAACCAGTTCATTGCGCCACTCGCAGGCCAGACCCGCCGCTTGGGGATTCAAAACCACCACCCAGTCCACCCCAAACTCCGCCTTCAGCCGCTCGAAGTCCGCCAACTGGAAGTGGCTCCAACCTTCCTGGGCCTTGGTCTGCCGCGCCCACTCCGGAGCCAATTTCGGAACCACTGTCACCACCGCCGAGTCCTTGATGTCATCGGCCAACTGGCTGCGCTCGGCCAATGCGCGGAAGCTGTGATAATCCTCCCTTGGCGCGGCCATGTACTCGGGGTCGAGGGCAAAATAGGCGTCCGTGGGCGTATTCTGGCGAATCCAGGCAAAAGCCTGCAACCAGGGGTTGGCCGAGACTCGTCCGGGCAATTCCAGGTGCTCGCTCGAGGCAAAGAGCATCCGCTGGGAGAGAAACATGCCTCCGTTGATGGCCACGAGGAACACCGCCCAGCGCCAAACGCTGGCCTTCAACAGGAATTTGCCCAGCAGGCAACCGCCCAGCAGCGTCATGAAGAAATAAACCAGGTGCAGAAAGCGCATTGGCTGCAGTGGCGCCAGCCGGATCAGGGCCGGGATTCCCAGCATGACCATGGCCACCGCCATCTGGAAAACCCCGTAGAGAAGGACTGCCAGCGCAAAGCGCGCCAGCGGCATCTCGCGCCGCTTGCGCGCAAAGCGCCAGAGCAACCCGAACAGCAACAGAGGCGCCAGCGCGCCCAGCAACTCGTACCAGGTCCAACGGTAGAGAAACAGTGAGGCGTGCATCTCTACCACCTTCCGCCAAGCGGGCGTGGGCGACTCGAATATGCCTCCTAGAGGAACCGCTGCAGCCACCAGAGAACCTTCCGCGGCCTGCTGTTCCATCCCGCGCCAGGATTGTAGCCATTGGCGGACCGGCTCCAGCAGAACCATGGTCAGGAAGAAGCAGAAGGAGATGCCCATGGCGCCCATGATGGGATGAAACAGAAACGCCGCCAGCAGCAGCGGAACCGCCGACCACTTTTTATTCTTCAGGATTCGCGCGACCGCCAGCAGAATCAGGGCCGTGGCCAGATTGCGCGGGTGCAGGTGCTGATCCACCAGGTAGAGCGCCGTTCCCGCCACCGGCAGCGTAAACATGGCGGTCACCAGGGCCACGCCCGCCCATTGCGCCCGCGCTTCGGGAAACAGTGCGCGCGCGATCGACCAGCACGCGAAGACAATTAATAGGATCGAGGCCAACTGGAAGAGAAACTCCGTGGCAGTCACCGGAATGCCGGTTCCGCGCACGAAGCCGGCGATGCATTTGTCGAAGATGCTGGCCTGTACTTGCGTCCGGAAGAAATCGGCATTGTGGAGATAAAGCGCCGGGTTCAAATCGCTCTTTACGGCAGTCAGATAGACACCGTCATCTTCCATGCCCGGATGGTAGCCCATCACGGCCATGCCGAGCATGGCAAAGAACAAGGTCAACAGAAAGTTGACCGGAAACTTATGCTTCAATAGGATTTACCTCGTAAACTTTACCTCAACATGCCGCCAGTTAAATTTAGTTTATCCTACGAACTGGCGTACGGCGCGGCAACACGTCCTGTGTCGTCCGTCGAGTCGCAGGTGTTCACCCGGCAGAAATTGCCTGCGAAATTCTGCCGCGCCGCTGCCTTCGCTTGCTCAAAGAGGTTCAGTTCGCCGCCAGCCATCATTCTCTGAGAGCGCCTCTCCCTGGATTATTCCGTGGTCGGGACGCGTGGTGCAGAGTCCAGAGGCTAAGTGAGAACAGCAGCAGTAGAACGGCAAGCGCCGTCGGTCTCCAGGCTTCTCCGGTTCCGGCAATCACATTGATGGCCACGAACCAGCCCAATCCCGCCAGCAGCAGCGCCAGGTCAGGTCGGCCGGTTTTGAGGCTCGAGAGAGCTGCCATCTCGAGAGGGGAAGTGGTCAGGATGGGCTGACCGCCTGCCCGCCATTGTGCGGATATATCCATTGCCAGCCGAAGCACTCGCCAGGCAATGAGCAGCAAGGGTATAGTAAGCGGGGCAATGCCATACTCCGTGATGCGCGGGTCCATCAGCAAAGTGCCCACCAACGCGATGGGAATCCACATTTCTCGCAGATCAGGGTTGCGGCGGACACGGAAGCTTATAGCGAGCAGCAGAGTCCCCAGCGCGACGGCCCACGCGAGGTAGGCAATCGTGATTCCCGGAGAGTACGGCTTTTTCAGATCCCAAAGCAATTTGCCAAGAAGGCCCGATGGACCAAAGCCGAAGTCATGACCTTCGTCGAATTGCATTCGCACCAGTTCAAGAAATTCATGGAACTGAGCGGGCCACAGCAGGGGTTGCATGGCGAAGAGAATAGAGCCTATCGCGCCTGTGATACAAGCCTGCGCCCATTGCCGTTTGCCCACCAGGATCGGAAAGGCAAGCAGGGTCAGCATGGGAGTCTTGAAGATAGACGCAAGCAGGACGGCCAAATAGAACAAGAGCCACTTGTTGCGCTCCCAGCCGGAGATTGCGGCAGCCAGTACGAGCCCATAGAGAACGTAGGCAACATTGCCGCTCAGAATAATGTCATCGCTCAGCAAACCGGGAAAGAAGACTGCGAAGGGCAGCAGAAAGATCAGCCAGCGGCGCTCATCCTGGCTTGCCATCCTGAAACCGGCCTTCAATTGAAGCAGTAATCCGGCCGCCACCGCAAAGCAATAGAGCGGGAGTAAGAACCATCCGGGGAAAAAGGCGAGTACGCGAAGCAATGGGATAGTCAGCGGTGGATACCAGAAGATGCGGGGCGCGTGATCGCCGGCAGCGTGCGCGGAACGATTGGAATAGGCCTTGAGAGCCACGATCCATTCGGCATAGGGGGAGCCGCCGTGACCCACCGTTTGGATGGTGGTCCAGCATGGAACCACATCCCATCCCGGAGGATCGGCAATTGCCATTGCACCCACGGAAATGGCGGCTACCAGCCATAGTAGGATTATCCATCGAGTATGCTGGGGCACTCGTTGCGCGGAGAGAGGTGGGGCCAAGAACGGTTCAGGCTGTTCAGACAAGATCAGACTCTTTCGTTCAGATTGTCAGACGAATATTGATAGTTTATCTTATGTCACTGCTGTTCGACTTGTAGCCGGACAGCACTGGGGTCAGCAATGAGCTGACCGAAATTTGGGCCTCAAGACGGATAAACCCCATATACTGAGGCTCAGAGTGCTTCGAGCTTATGATGAATCCATCTTGCTACACCTCTGCGGAGGGCAAGGCAATGCGGGACAGCGCGGCAATGCAGACGCGGCCAGAAGAAGAACCGGATGCCGACCCTGGTCCCAAATTGGCGCTGACCATTCCCACCCTGCGCGAGGCGGAAAACCTTCCCGGCCTGCTCGGCCATCTGCGCGCCGTGCTCGACCCCCTGAAAATTCCATACGAAATTCTGGTCGTCGATGACGACAGCCGCGATGGAACCGAGGAGATCGTCTCGGCCATCGCCGCCGAGGACCCGCGCGTGCGCCTGCTGCTCCGCAAAGGCGAACGCGGCCTCTCCGGGGCCATTCTCTACGGCTGGCGGCACACCGATGCCGCGATTCTTGGCGTGATGGACGCCGACCTGCAGCACCCCCCGGAGGTGCTTCCCCGTCTGATCTCTGCCATTCTAGCCGGCAACGACCTGGCCATCGGCAGCCGCTATATCGAGGGTGGCCGGCTGGGCCAGTGGAATCCGGTCCGCAAGTTCCTCTCCGCCGCCGCCGTCTGGGCTACCTGGCCCATTCAGCGGGCCGGAATGCGCGCCCGCGACCCCATGACCGGCTTCTTCCTGATCCGCCGCGAGTGCATCAAGGGCATTGAATTCCAGCCCTCCGGCTTCAAATTGCTGCTGGAGATTCTGGTCCGCGCGCGCCTCCGCTCAGTCAAAGAGGTTCCCATTTCCTTTGGCCTGCGCGCCCAGGGCGCCAGCAAGGCCAACTTCAAAGTGGGCTGGGATTACGCCAAGCTCCTGGCCGGGCTCTATGCGGAGAGATTCGGCTTCAGCCAGCGCGCCTGAGAACAAAGCCGCGGCTAGGACATTTCCCGGATTGCCCGCCGGGTGAGGCCGCCGCTGCCAATCGTATTTTTCCTGCGCCACCGCCGCGGAGTGGCTTTTCCCTCCACGCGACGCGTTTCACCCGACAGGGAAAGCTGGACGCCCGCCTGATGGTGGCGCGGTTGCGCAACCGGGAGTTTGGAGCCGTGCAAATGCAAAACAGCGTGGGGCGGGAACTTGACGTTCCACGGCGCGATCGGCGCTTTGCGCCGCCCATCTTGCGCGCCATCCAGCAATATTACCGGCCTGGCTTCACGAATCAAGACGGCACCATCTATCTGCCCAGGTGACCGGGAACACATCTATTTCCCAAGGTAACCGGGGCGCATTCTTACTTTGCTTTCACTATTTACAGAGCCTCACGGATCATTTACGAAGCTCGGGAACTTAGCTCCCGATGGGTCCGCTTCCGGTCCGGATAACCGGCCGGCGGCGGCGAAGCGACGCTGAACGGACTGAGGATAAATACAGAACAAATATATTGATTTCCGCCTGTAAAAAAATAATTGTCTTTCGTTATCAGGCTGTGGTAGAGTTCACCACGTTCGTCAATCTACTTGTAGCGGTTCTCTAATTGGCGCAAGCCGGGGCCACTGCACCAAGGTTGCTTCTTTCTCTCCTGAGTTCCCCGCGGCAGATATTCGCCGCCGGGGTGGAAGTTAGAGCCTCCTAGCGCCGTGCCGGCAATGTTGCATGAATTGGAAAGCCGTTCTGCCCGCCCGGAAGGCGGTCAAAGGAGCCCTGATGCCACCGAAATTCTCCAATCCTACTGCGCTAGGCCTAGCATCGTTCGCGCTAAGCCTTACCGTCCTCAGCTTTTACAATCTTGGCTGGATGGGCGCAGCGCCAGCCATAGCCCTGGCCGTCTTTTTTGGCGGCATCGTTGAAATTGGCGTTGGCTTTGCCGAATTGTTTACCGGCAACACCTTCGCCATGACCGTCTTCGGCTCCTTCGGCGCCTTCTGGATCGTCTTCGGCGGATGCCTGTATGCCATGACCAACAGTTGGCTGCCCAAAGAGGCCTTTAACGGGCTCCTGACCTTCTTCCCCTTCGCCTGGCTTATCCTCTCGCTCATCTTTCTGGTCGCCACCTTCCGCCTGGCCAAGGCGCTGGTCTGGATCTTTGTCACCCTGTCGATCCTTTGGATTCTGCTGATTGCCGCGGTAAACACAGGCAGTCCCCTGCTGCTCAAGGTCTTCGGCTACGAGAGCCTGCTCTGCGCCGCCACGGCGTGGTATCTGCTGGCCGCCATCATCATCAACGGCGCCTTCGGCAGCGAAGTGCTTCCGATCGGCGGATATGTTCCCCCGCCAGCCAAGAGGTAGCGGAAAGCTCCGCGCGAAGACGGACATTGGCTAGTACTGGCTCCTAACAGCCTGTGGCGGAAGTCAAACCATGGCAAAGGCTGGGCTCCGCCGTGAAATCAAGAATGCATCCAATTGATTTCACGGCGGAGCAGGTCAGCCTTTAACTTGAAAGGCATTCAGTCGCAGGCTGTTACAGGATTTCTCAGTCCGTGTTGCACAACAAGCCTCCTGCAAGCCCCCCGCTTCAGGACTCATAACAGGCTGTCGCTTGGAAACTTGCAGCAGCCTCAGTTTGGAAGTTATCATTTGCCGCGATAATCTCCGGCAAACAGAAAAATAGACAGGCCTCTTGCATTCTATCTCCGTTTTACCCGGCTATTTTCACTCTCCCCTGTTCTCAAGATAGCCTCGCTGCTGCATAACTTAATAAGTTGCGCTATAGCTTTCGCACCGCCTCGCGAAAGTCCGCCAAGTTCCCTCCCCCGGCTCACAGCGCAATCTGGCCTGATCCGCTCATAGCCGCCGTAGAAGTTATACCGGAGAAATTCGCCGCGCCCTTCTAGAGCATTTTCGCTTTTACTGCAGACTCCCGTGCCCCATCCATTTCCGCGTTTGTTGCGGAAATGGGTGGGATACCAATGCAATCCAGGTCTACACAATTTCCGAAAATGCTCTAACTCAATTTCCGAAAAACGAGCACCCGCGGGATTGCGGGCCCAAATAAACAGACTCGACCGGCCGCCTTCTGTTCTACACTGGTCAGTTCCACCCGGAGCCTTTCCTTATGTCCGCTTCAGCCGTTTCCGTCCCCGCGCAACGCCTGCCCTCGCCCGCGCTGCGCCGCTTTGCCTGGGTTGTGCTGGCTTATTTTATTGCCGTCATTCTATGGGGCACGCTGGTGCGCGCCACCGGCTCGGGAGCCGGATGCGGCAACCGCTGGCCGCTGTGCAACGGCACCCTTTTCCAGCACTCGGCCAGCATGAATACGCTCATCGAGTTCACCCACCGCGTCACCAGCGGCCTCTCGTTTTTCGCCGTCGTGGGTCTGCTGTCCTGGACTTTTCTGGGCACGGCCCGCGGCCACCTGGCGCGCGCCGCGGCGGTGGCCGCGGTGGCCTTCACGCTGATCGAGGCGATTCTGGGAGCCCTGCTGGTCAAGCTAGGCTTGACGGCCGACAGCCTGTCGCCCTTGCGGCCGGCCTACCTGGCGCTGCATCTGACCAACACACTGCTGCTCCTGGCCGCACTGGTCCTGACCGCGCACCTGCTCGGCCGCCGCCAGGGCTTTCAGCGAGGCCGCGTCCGCCTGGCAGCGCCCTTGGGCGCGATAGCCGCAATCCTGGTGGTGATCGTCGTCGGCGTAACCGGTTCGCTGGCCGCCTTGGGCGACACGCTCTTCCCGGCCACATCGCTGGGCCTCGCCTTGGCTCAGGACTTCTCCCCGGCCGGCGGCTGGCTGGTGCGCTGGCGCTGGATGCATCCGGCGGTCGCATTCGTGGCCAGCATCTTCCTCGTCTGGCTGCTGGTGCGCGCGGCCCGGCGCACGGCGCACGGGGACAATGGCGTCCTCTCGGCGCTGGTGCTCTTGCTGCTGGCCGCTGTTTACCTGCTGGGCCTGCTGGACGTCGTGCTGCTGGCTCCGTTGTGGGTGCAGGTGGCGCATCTTCTCTGCGCCGATGCGCTGTGGGTCTCGCTGGTGGTGCTCACGGCCCGGCTGACGCTCGTACCTGTCGAGGCGGAGTAGCGGCGGCAGAATCGGGAATAGAAATTAACGCGTCTGTGCGCCGATCGCAACGGCTTTTTGAGCCGCGATGACCGATTCTTTCTGACCTGAAAGCACATTCCGAGCTTTTTGACTGGAACCTGGAAACTGCTGGAGGGAAAACGCGCGCAAAGCGCTACGCGCCAGGATTGAAAAAGTCCTGGAGCCCGGCGCGCTCGGCATGAGCGGCCATCGCAGCCTGAATTTCCAGCGCCAGAGCCAGCGCCTGGCGGCCCTGCCGAGCGGTAACGCGCGGCGCGCGGCGCGTCCGCACCGCTTCCAGAAAGGAGAGAATCTCCAGCCGCAGCGGCTCGCCGGGCGTGACCGGCGGCTTGGCGAAGGAGAGCCCCGGCGCAGGACCGGCGGCGGTGGACGCGGCGGTAAATTTGGCCAGAAGTGCCGGATCTGCCTTGCCAGCGGCGGCAAGCTGAGCCAGAAGAGCCGGATCTGCCTTGCCAGCGGCCAGCGCCGCGACGATTTCAGGAGAAAGGCCAGCGGCAGCGGCTTTGGCCGAGACTCCAGCGGCGTCAATCCCTCCATTGAGGCCGATCACCAGCAGATCCTGGCGAGCGTAGTCGATCGAAACGTACTGGCGAGGCTCGAAGAAGCGCAGCTTGCGCACCCGTTCGGTGGAAACCCTCGATGCGGTGAAGTTGGCCACGCAGCCCGATTCGAACTCGACGCGGACGTTGGCGATGTCCACCTTGGGCGAGAGAATCGGCAGGCCGACGGCACGCACCTCGCGCACCGGCGAAGCGGCAAAGGTGAGCACAATGTCCAGATCGTGAATCATCAGGTCCAGCACTACGTCCACATCCAGCGCGCGGGGCGTGAAGATGGAGAGCCGGTGGGACTCGAAGAACATCGGCCGGCGCAGTTCGGGCTCGACGGCCAGCACGGCGGGATTGAAACGCTCCAGGTGGCCGGGTTGCAGGATGCGGCCACCCTTCTCCGCGCGGCCAATCAGGTCATCGGCCTCGGCCAGCGTGGCGGCCAGAGGCTTTTCCACCAGCAGGTCCAGGCCCGCATCAAGCAACTCTGAGGCCACCGCGTGATGATGCACGGTGGGAACGGCGACCGTGGCCGCATCCAAATGAAGGTCGGCGGCCAGCAGTTCATCCACAGTGGCAAAAATGGGAATTCCGTACCGGGCCGCGGCCTCAGCGGCGCGCGCCGCGTTCGGCTCGACGGCCGCCACCAAAGCAATGCCCTGCCCGGCCATTTCCAGTTCGCGGTAGACGCGCAGGTGATTTTTGCCAAAGGCGCCGTTTCCGGCGACGGCAAGGCGCAAAATGGGCTGGCTGGCTATTGTGCGGCCCCTTCGCCAGGCTTGCCCTCTTCCGGCCCCTGGCCTTCGACGGCCTGTAGGCAGCGGTTGTAGAGCTCGAGCAACTGACTGACCTGCTCCTCGGGCTTGGGCGCGGCCGAGCCGCTGAATCCCGTCGAGGGCGCCACCGGGCGGCCCACATTGGCCGTGGCGGCCACAAACTTGAGCAGATCGAGCGCGATGTCTTCATTGCGGCGGGCGCCCAGGCCCGCGCTGGTAATGGCATCCATTCTGAAATTTCTCCACCACGATGCTAGCAGAAACCACCCCGGAGTTGGGAGCGCCGGATCCAAGACCAGGGCAATCACATGATGAATCCATTTCGTTGACCAGACTGGTCCCGATCAGTTGACCAGGCTGGTTCCGATTTATTGACCTGACTGGTTCCGATTTATGTAGCGCCGGAGGCGCGGCGGTGGTTAGCCCCGCGCTTCAGCGTGGGGAAAGCGGCCAGTCAGAGCCAGCCAGCCCCGTAGGGGCGAAGCAAACAGCAAATTTAAACCTACATATGATCGCCCCCGCCTGCGACCTTCCGAATCTTCATTGCGGCAAGGCGCCATTGGCCAAGTGGCCGCTTCCAGGTATAATGAAGATTCGGCAAGCCGCCGGAGGCGTGTGTCTTCATCAGCCCCGCTGGCCGCCGCGTTGGACAGGCTCGAAATCGAGCAAAATTTCATCGGAGTTCGAAGGCTGCCTGTCCCGGCGGCGCACGAAACACCAAAGTCTGGAGCGAAGTCATGGCACAGGTATGCGACATCTGCGGGAAAGGCCCGCAATTCGGCAACAACATCTCCCACGCCCACAACATCACCCGCAGGCGCTGGAGCGTAAATCTTCAAGCCGTCAAGGCGCTGGTCAACGGCCAAGCCAAGCGGATCAGGGTCTGCACCAGCTGCATCAAGGACGGTAAGGTCGCCAAGGCCGCCAAGGCCTGAGGCCGGTGAGCGCGGCAGCCGCTGACTCCATTTCCAGCTGCGCGCGGAACCAGAATTCAGCAGCCTGATCCCCGGCGCAATTCAGGCCAAGTCTCTCAATTCAGGATTGACGCAAAACCCCGTCCCCAGCGGACGGGGTTTTGTTGTGCCCGGCACAGGAATCGTGCGGACGCGTGGCGCATCATAACAGCAGCCAGTAGAGGGGAACCAGAGTAGCTGTATCCCGGAAGCAAGTCCGCCACGTGGCTTTTTCCTCAAGGAAAAGCCACTCCACCACTCTTTGTTAGGACACGTTTACTCTGGTTCCGCTCTAGAGAGAGGGATTTTATGAGGGTTGCTGCTCGCTATCCCGGCATTCGGGTGACCGCCAATGGAAACCAGCTTGTTTCCTACCTCACCGAGACGCGCATTGCCGACGCCGGCATCTTCTATCCGATCACGCCTTCCACCGAGGGCGGCGAACTCTTCCAGCAGGCCTACGCCGAGGGCCACCTGAACGTCTTCGGCCAGAGCACCCTCGCCATCGAGGCCGAGGGCGAGCACGCGGCCCAGGGCGGAGCCATCGCCCACTCCGTCTGCGGCAAGCGGGTAGTCAACTTCACCTCCGGCCAGGGCGTGGTCTACGGCCTCGAGCAGTACTATCACGCCCCCGGCAAGGCCTCGACGATGGTCCTCGAAGTGGGTGCGCGCGCCCTCACCAAGCAGGCTCTTAATGTGCATTGCGGCCATGACGACATCTACGCCGCGCTCGACACTGGCTGGATCATGCTCTTCGGCAAGGATGCGCAGCAGGCCGCCGACCAGGCGCTGATTCTGCGCCGCGTGACCGAATTGAGCCTGACGCCGGGCATGAACATCATGGACGGCTTCCTCACCTCGCACCTCGAACGCACCTTCTACAAGCACGAATCCGGCTTGATCCGCGAGTTTCTCGGCTCGCCGGAGGATCTCATCGACTGCCCCACCGCAGCGCAGCGCAAGCTCTTCGGCCCCACCCGCCGCCGCGTTCCCAAGATGATGGACCTGGCTAATCCGGTGATGCTCGGCCCGGTCGAAAACCAGGAACACTATATGCAGGGCGTGGTGGCGCGCAGAAACAACTTCGCCGAGCCGATTCTCGAGTTTCTGGAAGCTGCTTACGAAAAGTTTGCCGAGTTGACCGGCCGCCGCTACGGCATCATCTCCGAATACAAGACCGAAGACGCCGAAACGGTCTTCGTCTCGCTCGGCTCGGCGGCGGAGAACATCGAGGCCGCGGTCGATTACCTGCGTGAAACGCGCTCGGCCAGCGTCGGCTCGATCCACGTCAACGTCCTCCGTCCCTTTCCCGAGGCGGCACTCGTCACCGCGCTCCGCGGCAGGAAGAACGTCATTATTCTCGAGCGCACCGACGAGGCGATGGCCGGCGACAATCCGCTGGGCCGCGATATTCGCACCGCGTTTTCGAAGGCGGTGCAAGGCGTCGCCGGTCTGCCCGCGATCACGCTCGCCGAGGTCCCTAAAATCTTCGGCGGCAGCTACGGCCTCGGCTCGCGCGACTTCCGCCCCGAGCACATCATCGGCGCCTACGAGTTCGTCACTGCGGGCCGCGCCCGCACCGATGGCAAGACGGCCGCCGACGGCGTCAACTTCTTCGTTCTCGGCGTTGATCG
>Ga0224559_1000341_pt1 | contig 32593 bp, 19 predicted proteins | sample 714S33034metaG_FD_180676 | JGI IMG/M metagenome (GOLD analysis project Ga0224559, IMG submission 180676) | Peat soil microbial communities from Stordalen Mire, Sweden - 717 S3 30-34 | ecosystem: Environmental > Terrestrial > Soil > Wetlands > Peat | place: Sweden: Norrbotten County, Stordalen... | reverse complement strand
CCTTTTCCGGAGAAAGCGCCGCTATCGCCGAAAAAGGACGACGAGTAACACCGATAGCGAATCTGCGGTAAACTGAGTGAAACGGGGTAACATGAGCGTCATTGAGGATACCCGGAAGCTCCTCCAGGATTTTCTGGCTCCGGAGTTGCGGGAGTTGTCTGCGCGCGTCGATGCCCTCGAAGAGAGGATGCACGCCCGTTTTGAAACGCTCGAAAAGCGGGTAGACACTCGTTTCGAGACGCTCGGAGTACGGATGGACGCTCGTTTCGACGCTTCGGAACGTCTGGCCTCCGAACGCCACGCTCAGACCATGCAAGCCATCACCAGGCTGGCCGATGTATACGAACTGCGGGAGCGAATCACCCGCATCGAGGCTCGCGAAAGAGCCAGTTAGGCCTGCCCAGCCGCGTTATCCTTACCCTATCGACCATTTCCTGCCGGGCACACTCTGGGCGAGGTGAGCGATATTTGCTCGCTGGAGTGTCCACTCTCCATTCCCTTCCTTGCGAGTGTAATCTAGATGGTCAGGAGATTCTTGCCTAAGGGAACCTCTGATTGAGTCGCGTTTCCAGCGGCCCGTTCCCTCAGGGGGCTAAAGCCCGCGTTTTTTTGTTGAATTTGCGGCACGACTGAAGTCGTGCCTTTTCAAAACATCCACTTATTCAGAGGTTCCCAAGATGTACAAACCCCGGCTCTCTTACCTCGCACTTCTGGCCGCTCTTGTACTTCCCTTTAGCGCCGCCGACGCCCAACAGCCAGCCAGCCAAGCCCCCACCGGGGAATACGTCCGCGCCCACTACACCAAGTACGAGTTCCGCATTCCCATGCGTGACGGCAAACGCCTGTTTACCGCGGTCTATGTGCCCAAGGACGACGCCGGCGGCCCCTACCCATTCCTGATGGACCGCACGCCCTATAGCGTCGCGCCCTACGGCGAAGATCAGTACCCAAAGCAGCTTGGCCCCTCGGATGAGTTCGAAAAGAGCGGCTATATCTTTGTCTACCAGGATGTGCGCGGCCGCTGGATGAGCGAGGGCGATTTCGTCGAAATGCGCCCGCACATCGACGAGAAGAAATCGCCGCGGGACGTGGACGATGCCTCCGATACATACGACACGATCGAGTTCCTGCTCAAGCACGTCCCCAATAACAATGACAAGGTTGGTATCTGGGGCATCTCCTATCCCGGCTTCTATACCTCCGCCTCTATCATCGACTCCCACCCCGCGTTGGTAGCGGCGAGCCCCCAGGCGCCCATGACCGACCTATTTCTGGGAGACGACAGCTATCATGGCGGGGCTTTCATGCTCTCCGCCGCCTTCGGCTTTTATGCTTTCTTCCATCCCCAGAACAATCCACAGCCTCCCGGACCGAGCATTCGCTTCGACTTTGGCACTCCGGATCATTACAAGTTCTATCTCCAGGCCGGTAACATCGCCAATCTCGACGCTTTTTATTTGAAAGGCTCGAACTGGCTGTTCAACGATCAGTTCAAACACGACACATATGACGACTACTGGCAGTCCCGCGATCTCTCCCGCCACATGCATAATGTGCATTGCGCTGTGTTGGTTGTGGGCGGCTGGTTCGACGCGGAAGACCTTGAGGGACCCTTCCGCACCTTCTATGCAATCGATAAGTTCAATTCTGTAACTCCCACCACGCTGGTTGAAGGTCCATGGGTTCACGGCGGCTGGGCGCGCAGCGACGGCAGCCATCTTGGCGACGTGCAATTCAACTCGAAGACAAGCGATTATTTCCGTGCTGACATCCAGTTCCCTTTCTTCGAGCATTACCTCAAGGGCAAGGGCCCGGTTCAGCCCAAGGCCGTGGTGTTTGAGACCGGAACCAACGTCTGGCGCAACTTCGATAAGTGGCCACCCAAAGCAGCGGCGCCTAAGATCCTTTACTTCCACTCCGGCGGCAAGCTGAGCTTCGAGCCGCCAGCCGAAACCAATGGCGTCGACGAATACGTCAGCGACCCCAACCACCCCGTGCCCTTTGTCGGCTACACAACTGACACCGTCCCGCAGCGCTACATGGTCGACGACCAGCGCTTCGCCAGTTACCGGCCCGACGTGCTTGTCTACCAGACCGATCCGCTCGAAGAGGACGTGACCATTGCCGGGCCCATTTCGCCCAAACTGAAGATTGAAAGCTCCGCCACCGACTCCGATTATGTGGTGAAGCTGATCGACGTCTATCCGGAAAACGCTCCCGACCCGGAGGATGCGCTGACCGGTAACAAACGCATCCTCGATGCGCCGCCGCTGCACATGGGCGGGTACCAGCAATTACTGCGCGGTGAACCATTTCGCGCCAAGTTCCGCAACAGTTGGGAGAAGCCTGAGCCGCTCACGCCCGGCAAAGAAACAGATATCGACTTTACGATGCCCGATCTCTTGCACACATTCCGCCGCGGCCATCGCATCATGATCCAGGTGCAAAGCTCCTGGTTCCCGCTTGTTGACCGCAATCCACAAACCTTCACCGACATTCCCAACGCCAAGCCGGGGGATTTTCAGAAAGCAACGGAACAGATTTTCCGTCAGGAAGATGCGGCTTCCGGCGTAGAAGTGCTGGTGATGCCGAAGAACTAGCAAATAGCTAGTAGTTTTTCTTCAACCAATGAGGATCCAAATGTTCATTCGTATTTTTCGTTCTCTCGTTCTGCTGGCCGCCGCAATTCTGTTGGCCGCGGCGCCTATGATTCATGCCGAGGAAGGCATGTGGACCTTCGACAACCCGCCGCTGAAACTGCTCAAGACCAAGTACAACTTCACCCCCACGCAGGCGTGGCTCGACCATCTCCGGCTTTCGAGCGTGCGGCTCAACGACGGCGGATCGGGCTCGTTTGTCAGTCCCAACGGCCTGCTGCTCACCAACCATCACGTGGCGCGCGGCCAGTTGCAGAAGAACTCGAGCGCCGAGCACGACTATGTGCGCGACGGCTTCTTCGCCGCCACTCCGGACCAGGAGATGAAGTCCCCCGACCTTGAAGTCAACGTGCTGGTGGGCATGCAGAACGTGACCGCGCGGGTGCAGGGTGCGGCCAAGGGCATTGCCGACGAGGCCAAGGCGCTGAAGGCCCGCGACGCCGAGATCGCGGCCATCACCAAGGAGAGCAAAGACAAGACCGGCCTGCGCTCCGACGTGGTTTCGTTCTACCAGGGCGGCGAGTACTGGCTCTACCAGTACAAGGCCTACACCGACGTGCGCCTGGTCTTCGCGCCGGAACAGCAAGCCGCATTCTTCGGCGGCGATCCGGACAACTTCACCTATCCGCGCTACGACCTGGATATGGCGCTGTTCCGCGTCTACGACAACGGCAAACCGCTGCACACCGATAACTTCCTCAAGTGGAGCGCCAAGGGCGCTGCGCCGGGCGAGCTGATCTTCATCTCCGGCCATCCGGGCACGACCGAGCGCGACGACACGGTGGCGCAGTTACTGGTGCAGCGCGACGTGGTCGGGCCGGCCGTGACGGAGTATTTGCAGCGCCGCATCTCCACCGCCCAGGCCTTCGCCGCGCAGGGTACGGAGCAGGCCCGGCTGGTAGGCAGCCTCATCTTCGGCCTGCAAAACAGCCTGAAGGTCTACCTGGGCCGCAAGAATGCGCTGGCCGACCCGGCAATCATGGCCAAGAAGGAAGCCGAGGAAGCGGATTTTCGCCAGAAAGTGGCCGCCAATCCGGAGTGGCAGAAGGCCTACGGCGACGCCTGGGACATCATTGCCCGCGCGGAAGAAAAAGTGAGGCCGGAGATCAAGGGGCAGATCTTCCGCCGCACCGACAGCCAACTGTTCAACCTGGCGCTGACCATCGTGCAGTACGTCGCCGAGATCAAGAAGCCCGACGGCGAGCGGCTGGTGCAGTTTCACGACGCCGCGCTGGATGGGCTCAACTTCCGGTTGAAGTCGCCGGCCAAGATTCCGGTGGCCACGGAGAAGCTGTATATGGCCGCCGCGCTCAAGCTGGGCGAGGAGAAGCTGGGTAAAGACGACGCATTCGTGCAGGCCATCGTGCAGGGCGGAGACGTGGACACGGTGGTGAACGCCATGGTGGACGGAACCAAGCTGGGCAATCCGGACTTCCGCAAGTCGCTTCTCGATGGCGGCGAGGCTGCCGTGGCCGCCTCCACCGATCCCATGATCGTGGCCGCGCGGCGTGTGGACCCGGTCGTCCGCGAGACCACCCGCCGCATGCGCGACACCATCTCCAGCGTGCTGACCCCGGCCGGCGAAAAACTGGGCAAGGCGCGCTTCCTGGTCTATGGCAAGGATGCCTATCCCGACGCCACCTTCACCCTGCGGCTGAGCTACGGCACGGTGGACGGCTTCCCCTACAACGGCACCATCGCTCCTCCCTTCACCACCTTCTACGGGCTCTATGACCGCGCGGCCAGCTTCAGCAACAAACCGCCCTTCGACCTGACGCCCAAGGAGGCAGCAAACCGCGACAAACTCGATTTATCCACTCCGCTCGATTTTGTCTCCACCGGCGACATCATCGGCGGTAACTCCGGCTCGCCGGTGGTCAACCGCGACGGCGAACTGGTGGGCCTGATCTTCGACGGTAACATCGAGTCTCTGGCCGGCGACTTCGTTTATGACGGAACCAAGAACCGGGCGGTCGCCGTGCACTCGGCCGGCATGATCGAAGGCCTGCGCAAGTTCTACGGCGCTAACGCTCTTGCCGATGAGTTAGAGGGCAAGAAGTAACCCGCTGGTATCTTCGCTAACAAGCAAGGGGAGCCGCGCTGGCTCCCCTTGCTTTGTCTCGCTCACAAACTCAGTGAGTTGGCGCTCTTCCCGGAGCTGCATAAGGCGAGTCCGCCGAGGCTGGACCGTTCGGCTGATCCGGGGCCAGGCCGCCCCCCGTCAAAATGCGCGTCTCCGTTCCGAAGCGGCGATACTGTCCGAAAGCGACATCGTTCAGGAATGTCTTTGCCGGACCCTCGTAGCTCGACGCCATACGCATCCCCTTCGGAGGCAGTGCCGTATGCGCCTTAAGTATCGAGACACTCTTCACCGGGCAGGTATAAGTCTTTCCGCCGATCTCGACCGGGCCATACTCAACGACCATACCTGCCGCGGACACAACCTCATTGGGCGGCATCTCCGCTTCTACCGTCATGCGGAAAATGGCGCCACTTGCTGGATCGAAGGCAATGTCTCCGTGATAAGCCGCAACTTCATGGAAGACAGAATCGTAGACATCGGACAGACCTGGATCCAAACAGCAGAACCGCACAACATAACTCGATTTTTCCTTCGCAACCGCATAGTGGAAGACCGCTTCATTCCCGTTTGCGCCACGTTCCCAGCCGTGCCATGTAATTTTGCCTTTGAGCGCGTCGCCGACAACGGCAGTTAGAATCGGGCCGAAGACACCGCCGGTTTGCAAGCCCTGCGCTTGCGGACCATGCGCCCTGGCCTTCGACTTTGCATCGTCCACCACTTCCTGCCGGTCGCGATAAGTCACCATGGCGCCCGACCTTCCCGCGACATGCAATGGCAGATAACTGAGGCTGACTACGGCATTTGCCTGCTGGATATCTTCCGCCGGCCTATCTTCAAAGCCGGTTGTATCCCGCATGGCGATAAAATTGGGCAACTGGTGAACAATTGTGTTCACATAGTTCACGATCTGCGCAAGCATCTGGTGTGCCGCGGCTACGTCGGGCATGGCATCTGCCGGAACTTCCGCTGCCGGAGGATCGAGGAACACAGATAAATCAGCCAGCGCAACCAGCGCCTCCTGAGCCTTGTTGCCGGGTAATTCCGCCTTCATGCGCGCCAGCTCAGCCGTGCTCAGCCGCTCGGTCAATTCCATGTTCGCAAGTTGCTGCGCCACTTCCGCATCCGGTTTGTCCCGGCCTGCTGCGAGTGCCTGTCGCAACTGGTCCACTGAGACCTTCGCCACCGCGATGGGCTTTTCGGCAGCCGCCGACAAAGCAATCAAGGCCAATACACAAAGAACGATCAACTTGCGCATGATTGACTACCCTCTGCAACTTCGGTCAAGTGTGGGTTGCGTCGATTGGACACCGTAATCCTATTTGCGGTTAGGGGGATTTCGTTCCAATCCTCTGGCCGGCAGGAACCGGCTTTCAGGCGCGCTTGCCGCGACCGCGCTTGGGATTGGGCGGACAGGTGGACTCGCGAATCACCAGCTCGGGCAAGATCGGCACCGCATCGGGAAATGTCGCCTGCCCTCTTATCCGTTGCAGCAGAATGCGCGCCGCCACCATTCCCATCTGCTGCAGTGGCTGGCGAATGGTGGTCAGGCTGGGGTTGTGGTAGGCCGCCGCCTGAATATCGTCGAATCCCACCACGGACACGTCTTCCGGCACGCGCAAGCCATGGTCCATCAGCGCACGGATGGCTCCAATTGCGGAGACATCGTTGTAGCAGACCATAGCGGTGAAGTCGGCGCCTCGATTGAACAATTCATTGGCCGGCCCGAAGCCCATCTCCGGCGTTGAAAGCCGCAATTGAATCTGCGCCATCAATTCGGCCGGCACATCCAGCTTCAAATCCCTGGCCACCGCCATCTGGCACTCCCACCGTTCATCGGCGTCGGAGCTGTGACTGCCCCCGCGCATGAACGCGATCTTCCGGTGCCCTAACTGGTACAAGTGGCGCAGCGCCAACTCCGCTGCCCTCCGCTGATCCAGAACCACGTTGGTGACTCCCTCGATCTTGCGGTGCCCTGCCACTGCAACAACCGGGAGCTTCAAGCCATGCTCCAGCAGCGTGTCGATCATGATGAACCCTTCGACGCTGCGGTCCATCAACAGGCGCGGGTATTCCTCAATCAGGTCCGGTTTGCGGCGATGGCTGGCGGTCAGGTAGAAGTAGCCTTCCTCAATGAGCAATTCCTCCATCCCGGTGAGCACCTGCGAGGCATAGTTGTCGTTCAAATCCGGAACCAGCACGCCGATCGAAAACGTCTGCCGCTTGCGCAGCGACCGCGCATAGAAGCTGGGCCGGTAATCGAATTTCGCCGCCGCCTCGATGACCCGGTCACGCGTCTCCTGAGGAATCGAGCGCACGCCGGGCGCGTTGTTCAGCACCAGCGAGATGGTGGCCGGAGAGAGGTTTAGATACTCCCCCAAAGTACGCAGACTGATCGGTTGCCCCGGCGCCGGCTCGGTCCCTTGTTTTGAACGCTTGACCATTACCATCAGTATCTAACATGTAGCCTGCAGTATGCGCAGTGATTTCAATGGCCTCGGTCAACTTTTGGCACCAATCGTCCCTTCCCCGGTCCACCGTACATTCCTGGGACAATCGCATGCAGGATGGCGGCTTCCCTTTGCAACACTGCGGCATTCGCAGACAATCGTCGATCCCGCCGGACCAACGAACGCGGTATTCAAGTCTCGACGATCGGAAACAGATGTGATGGCTACTGCACCGTCAGGGTGACTGTGCCTGTAGCTGTGGTGGCGCCGGACGTGCCGGTTACGGTGATGGCGTAGTTTCCGGCGGTTGTACCGGCAATGCCACCGCCACCGCCGCCTCCTCCACCGCCTCCACCGCCCCCGCCACCGCCACCGCCACCGCCGCAACTCAGCACGCCACCGGTGAGGAGCGCGAGAAAGACAAGCAGGCCTAATATCTTCCGCCAACCGCGCCGGCGCGCCGGGATGCCGAAGAGCAGGAGGCAGGCCAGTGTGGCGCCACCCGCAAGGTACCAGGGAGTGCCTGGTCGCTTGGGCGGGACCAGCTCGCCATTGGTGGCCGCCGTTGTGTAAATGGTAAGCGTAGCGGTTCCAGCATTGGCCCCCGTGATGCTGACAAGACTTGTTGAGCCGAAGCTGAAAGTGGGCGGATAGACAGCACCCGCCGGGCTGGATGTTATTGCCGCACTTAGCGCCACACTGCCCGTGAATCCACCGCTGGGAGTTAGCGTGATGGTCGAGGTGTTGCCGGTGGTTGCACCGGGCACGACGGTCACGGCTGTCCCGCTGACTGCGAACCTGGAGCTGACCGGATTGACCGAAACGGAAACTGCCGCAGAAGCCAACGGCGTGTAGTTGCTATCGCCCAAGTAGCTCGCGGTGATGGAATGCGAACCCACTCCGAGTGCACTTGACGAGAAGGTTGCTACGCCACTGCCATTCACAGATCCAGTGCCCAATTGCAAATCGCCATCCAGGAATGCGACCGTACCGGTCGGTTCAGGTCCGCTGCCAGCCAGTGTCGCAGTAAACGTGACTGGTGACCCGACGGTTATCGAGATTGCGGAGGCGGCGAGGCTCGCCTTTGGAGTAACACGATTGAAAGACGGCAGGGTCGCAAACAGATGGATGGAGGATCTTCCGATGCCGGCCGCAGTTTGCACGGCGAATCGAATCGCATAGGTTGTGGCTGGTTGCAAACTCGCGATGGGCAGGAGACCAACTAAAAGCTGCGCGCTGCTTGGGCTGCTACCGGTCGAGGTAGTCCACGAGCTTGACGCGGTAAAGGTCGCCAAAGTCGGGTCGGTCCCGTATTCCATCCACGCCGTGGCTGGAACCCCGACACTGATACCGCTGCTGTAGACTCTTCCCTGCACATTGACGTTTGTGGCTGGAAACGTCGCATCGATGGAAGTCAGCGTTACCGTGGGAACGGTAGTAATGAGGCCGGTTCCAGTAAGCGCGATGGTATGTGGACTGCCGGCTGCATTATCCGTGATGGTCAAGGTTGCTGTGTATGGCGCAGCACTTGTCGGCGTGAAGGTCACCTGTAGCGAGCACGCCGCGCCGGCTGCAATGCCCGTGCAATAAAGCGGCATTGCCGTAAAAGGCCCAGGAGTCACGGTCACGGAGGCGACCGTGTAAGCGGCCGAGCCAACGCTCATCAGGGCCGGGTGAACGTTGGATGAGGTGTTTGGTGGAACCTGTCCAAAGTCGATGCTTGCCGGAAATGTAACCATCGGTTGAGGCGCCGCAATATTCAGATTCAGGGCATTCGAAACACCGCCGCCGGGCGCGGGATTCACCACCGTGATGGTCGCGGTTCCGGCATTCTGAAGCAGACTCGCAGGCACCTGTGCCTGGACCCCTAGAGCCCCATTCGGCACAGGTCCGAAGTATGAACTCAGGCTCTGTCCGTTTATCTGGACAACGGATGACGCAACAAAGTTGCTTCCATATACGTCCAGGGTCAATTGAGATCCTCCCAAAGGCAGAGCCTCGGGCGCCGTACTTTGGATGACAGGAACTGGGTTCACGATCGGGAGTTGCAGGGAATTCGATGCGCCGGTGTAGGGCGATATGACCGTGAATGCGATCGATCCAGTCCAGGAAACGCTTGGCGTGTTGAATGTCGCCTGCATATGCGAGGAGTCGATGAATGCGCTCGAGACCGGCTGGCCGTTGGCTTCTATGACATCGCTGATATCAAAGCCCGATCCGACCAGGGTGACGGTCGCAAGTGTTACTGGAACGGGAATCGTTGCTGGAGAAAACCCATTGAGCACGGGCGTGGTTTCCTGGCCCAGTACGTGAAGCAATTGGGGAGCTGTGTATGTTGCTCCACTTGGAAGCGTAACGGTTACGTCTGACCAACCGGCAGTCAGCGCGGGCGGCGCTGCGGTCAAGGTGTTCCCGTCCACAAATGTCGTAGCTGCCGCCACTCCGCCTACGGTCACTTCCGCGCCCTGTTGAAACCCGCTGCCGCGAATGGTGATCGTCTGGCTTGCGGGCGCCGGAACGAACGCAGGCTGAAGGTTTCCGATGGAGAGAGGAAGGGTGTTGAGCACCATCTCCGTGATGCCCGATTGAGTCGCTCCGAACAAGTATTGCCCGGTTGGATTGATCGCCAGAAAGTGGTAAAAATAAAGGCCTGCATAGTTGGGATTGCTGCTGGTTGCAAACTGCTCGGGGAAGGCAACAACCGCTTCCGGCTGCATATGCTGCACATCGGCAATATCCACGACACCGGAGTTATGATTTCCTGCTTGATAGAAAAGCGCTCCGCTCGGATGCAGCACGGAGCTTTCCGCCCCAAAGCCAGTCCCTCCTGTATTGTTCATGAAATCGGAAGTCATTTCATAAAGATTCCCAATCCCATTGAGACTAAAATCTGCAAATTGCTCCATGGGTATCGAACCTCCACCTGAAGATGAGGAACCGATCACTGTGCCGTCTTCGTTAGCCGACGCCTCAAATGACATTCCCCATTCGGATGCGGTCGGAAGTTCCATGGGGTTCGCCGGGACATGAATGCCGGTATTTACATTCCACAGGCCGTACGTTCCAAAGACGGAGCCAGGCTGGGAAGGGATCAGACCATTCGAGATCCGCGTAAGCAGGACATTCTCCCCGGCGTTGGTCGAATTCCATGCAAATCCCGCGATGGGATTTCCCAAGGTATCCCGCACCCAATCCCCGCTCGTTGTGGCCGGGTTGATCAAGAACAGGGTTCCGTTACTGCCCATCAGTTGTCCGTTTGAGAGCTCGAAGACCCGCCCCGGCGAAATCGGCGTGGAAGAACCAATCGCTTTGCCTGGATCGATGTCGTAGCCAGTTCCCGGAGCGGCGAGGTTGATCATGTGAATCAGGTTTGCGCCCGGATCGGCAATCCACAGCCGGTTACCGTCCGGCGATAGCGATATCCCTGCAAACTGCGAGCTCGTCTGCTTTCCCGAGGCCGGAACCAACGGAGCGAGGACCTTTTGATTGATAGGGTCGATCACCTCCACCTGGTTTCCGTGCGTGGCGTAGAGCAGTTGGCGTGCTGAATCGTATGCAAGAAATGTAGGACTGGTTGCGAATGGATAGATGGTCCGGCTCTGCGCATACTGAAAAGCTTTGGAAGCCGTGGACGAACTTCCCTGGGATTGCAAGGTAACATCCACCGCGCCAGGTGTCCCCGGCGGCGTTTTCACGGTAACAATCTGGTAAATGGGGGAGACGCCAGTGGATGGGTTTGTGGTAGGCGGCGGATTCGTGACTGAAACGACGGTAGCGGCCTTCCCGCCAACGGATACTTGCACGCTGCTCGCCGGCTCCTGAGACAAACCCGTGCATAACAAATCGATGGAGTCTCCTCCTTGCGGGGAACCAATGTTGTCTACCACTCGAACAATCTGCACAGGGACCTGGTAGGACGGAGGTGTGAGCGGTCCAGTGGCAACCGTATCCAGCGCCACCAATACAGGTTGTCCCAATTCGTCGCTCGGATAGATTCCGTACACCATTCCAGTGACATCGGCCGCTTGCCAGATGGTGGCCGTTCCGTTTAAGGTCGATCCGTTCTTGGGGGGCTGCCCGGTGAAATAATTTGGCACATTCTTGGCCTCGAATGTGTTCATATCGAGGGCTTGCGTGTAGAAGCCGCTGGGTTGCGAGATGTCGCCGTAAAGCGTGTTCCCGTCCGCGCTGAACGTCATCCCAATGCAGATGCTGTCGATGTCGTTCTGAAATAGACCCTGATAAATGGGGTCGAAGTTCGAATCGAGAATTATCAGCGATGGAGAATACCCAACTTCACCCGCGCAGATGGCGTACCGGTTCCCGCCCTTACCCGCGGCCACGGCGGAAACGGAGAACTCCGCTCCTTCGGGATCCCAGTTGTAGAGGGGAATACCGGTAGTCCCGTCGACGATCTGCACGTTGCTCAGGTCTAGCTGACCGATGATGATTCGGGTGTAATCGCTGCTGCGGGACAATTGCGCCGGGATGAGAGAGGGTACGAGGTACGCGCCGCTCGCAGTGTAGTTGGATTCATTCGTGTAGTTCTGCATCGAGTTGGTAAGGTGATTCCAGTATGTTGTGATGCCAGCAGTTGTGCTGTCCGAGGCCGTTAACATCAGATCGCCGGTTCCGGTATAGACCAGGGATTCGATTCCCAACCCCATCCCTGGCAACACGAACTCTCCCGTCTTGGCGTAGGTCGCGGTGCTGAAAAAGAAAATGGTGGCAACGGAATTTGCCACCGCGATGGTGCTACCGTCCGGCGAAATATCCAGCGTGTTCGGCGATGGGACCGTGATGGAGCGGATCAGGTGGTAATCCACCGTGGAGATGACGTCGACACGATCTAGAGACGTCCATGCGGTAAAGATCTGCTGGTGGACAGTGTCCAGAGCCATCATGTTCTGATAGGCGAACGGGGAGGAGGCAATTCCGTATCCGATATAGGCCGAACGGTTGGTGGCAGCTTTGCCCGGCGTGCCATGAAGAAGGAACGCGACCAAGAAAAGAGAGGCCACACAGACAAGCCTGGGACAGATCGATGAACTGGCACTTCTTGGGCCATGGCTTGTGGAAACAGCAGAGAAATTGGGCATTGAGGCAACCGCCGGAAGATTGCGGGTCATTTCGAGAGCTCCAATCGAGGAAACGCAATCATAACTCCGGACCGGAATTCAAGTCTGTGATGCTTGCACATCCCGACCACTTGCGAATACAAGATGTTTATGAGATGGGTTCTAAGCAAGCCGGCAGAAATAGCGAAAAGAACAAACAAGGAAAACCGAATTCGCCTGCGCATGATGTCATCCTATCGAGAGCACATAAGTGCTGCTCGCGACGCACGGTCCCGGCGAGCAAAACATGCCTTCCGAAATTCGCAGTAAGTCTACCACACAGAATCCGGTATGACCTTGGCGCCCCGCACCATTCTGCCATAGCATAGCTCGGAAACACTTCATCTGGACGTTCACCAGTGAAGCAACTGCCGGACCACCGGTGATGGTATTCGACGCGACGCACACACGCCTTCACCAGGGCGCAGGTTACATCGCTATGAATAATCGCGTTATGAGTTTTTTTGCGACCTATGCACTCGACCAACTCATGGGCAAGGTCGCCAGGATCGTCCTTCGCCACAATAGGTTTTGATGACTCAATCGAGCGATGGACCTTCCGCAACAAACTCGCATGAGCCGACGTTTCTCGCCTTTAGGCAACTCGGATTCGATTTAGCCTTTCTACTGAATGATACTACCCAGGCAGCTCTCTGGCGCAGCGATGAATCGCTGAACCAAGATTCATATATAATCAGAGATGCTGTGGACTAGCCTCGTCTTGCGCATTGCAGGCGCTCGAAAAGCGATGATGCAACTGCAATGCAACTGAAGTCGCTGCACGCAATGGTCATCTCCTCAGAAAGCATCTAAGACAAAGTGGCTCCACTAAGCGGAGGGATGGGTGAGCGGTTGATACCGGCGGTCTTGAAAACCGTTGTGCCTGAAAGGGTACCGGGGGTTCGAATCCCTCTCCCTCCGCCAATTCTTCTCCATAGCGGTCCATACTTGTCCAAATCTGTTCGGTCATGGATCGTAAATCATTGAAAATACTAGAAAGCGACTCCAGGGTTGTCCAAGGCTCTCCACGTGCAGCCAAGGTTGACCGGGGCATAAGCGGGGGTATTATCGACTCTGCTGCTTGAGGGCGCGGAGCGATACCCCCGATTTGGCTAGAAATGAAAGTTATTAAAAAAACTTACGGACAAGGCAATCAAGGACGCGGAGCCGACGGAGAAGGACTATCGCCTTAGCGATGGGGATGGCCTCTATCTTGTTGTCCAAGCCAACGGCGGGAAACTGTGGCGCTGGTCCTATGAGTTCAATGGTAAAGAAAAGCTCTTCTCCTACGGTCCCTACCCATCGGTCACGCTCGCCAACGCTCGCAAGTTGCACTCGGAGGCTCAAGAGCTGAAGCGCACTGGGGTAGACCCTGCTGTTGACAAACAAGCAAGAATACGGGGACAACTAGAGAACGACAGAGTCTCATCAATGCCGACATTTGCCGAGCTTACTGCGGAATGGCTCGAGACTTGGAGTGCGAAAAAGAGCGAGCATTACGTAGGCACGGTAAAGAACCGCTTGGACCGCGATATTCTGCCAGCCATAAGTCACCAGGCGTCGAAGGCCACGGCTAGCGCACTGATGGCGATCTTTTGAGCGCGAGGCACCCCCATCCATCAAGCGGATATTCCTTGCTCCCTCTGCTCCACCCATTTGCGAGCGGCTTCTCCCGGCATGGGGCGCGCGATGAAATAACCCTGAGCAAGATCGCACCCCAGGCTATTCAGGTAGTCGAGTGTTTTAAGGTTTTCAACGCCTTCCGCCGTGACCAGCAGGCCGAGGCTGTGGCCAAGCTCGACGATCGATTTGATGACGCTACGCGATTCGCTGGAGTGCGGTGCCTGCATGACAAACGACTTATCCACCTTGATCTCCGAGAAAGGCAGTCGTACCAGTTGAATCATCGAGGAAAACCCGGTGCCGAAGTCGTCGATCGACAGTTGAAAGCCCTTCATGCGCAGCCTTGTCAACACGTCCAGAGAGAGGATCGGATCCACCATCGCACTGGTCTCTGTCAATTCCAGGACGATACACTCCGTATCAATCTGATAGCGGCGGCACAGGGCGGAAAGGTTATCGGCCATCTGAATATCCACGAGGCTTTTCGCGGATATATTCAACGACAATTTTGGATTGGATTGCGAGAAGGACTGGGAGAACCATTCCAGGCTTTGCTCGAAAATCTGCCCCGTCAGGGCATCGATCAGCCCGGTATTTTCCATAGCGGGAATAAAGCTGTCGGGCATAACGATTCCCCTGTCGGGATGTTTCCAGCGAACCAGTGCTTCAAACCCAGCCGTGGCGCCGCTCTTGCATTGGATTTTTGGCTGGTAGGCCAATATGAATTCGTGGCGATCCAGAGCGTTCTGCAAGTCTGACCTGGTCACTTCAAATTCATCCCTGCTCGGGGATGGCGTCTCTACCGATGGCGGCTGATCGCATTCGCTTCCATTGCCAACCAGCAAGCGCAGAGCCTCCTTGGAAATCGGCTTGGAAATGACCCCCAAAATGCTCAACCCGTGCTCCGAGGCAGAGCGCTGCGCGGCATCCAGCACCCTGGTGCCCATGCCGCTGGAGATGACGATCTTCGCCCGCGATTTGCGCTCCGCAAGGAGGCGCATGATCTCAACGCCGTCCAGTTCCGGCATCACCAGATCGATCGTGATAATGTCAGGACTCTTCTGCTCCAATCGCAGGAAGAACTCTTCCGGGCGGGTCACGAACTCCGCTTCAAAGCCGAGGCTCTCCGCAATCCATTGGATGGTCTGACCAACACCCGCGTCATCGTCCAGAATGAGAATGCGCCGGTTAGCCATTGCGTTCCTCCTCTGCCGGCGCGGACTGGCTTGCCGTCAGCATTCCGCGGATTCTTCTCGCCAGTTGCAGCCGGGAATAGGGCTTGTTCAGCAACTGTACATGCTCGTCCAGAAGCCCCAGGTGAAGAATCGCGCTCTCTGCATACCCGGAGCAGAACAACACCTTCAACGCGGGGTAAAGCTTGCGTGCTTCGTGCGCCAGTTCGCGGCCGTTCAAGCCGCCCGGCATCACCACATCGGTAAACAATAGATCGATGTCCTTGTGTTCCCTGAGAACCGCCAATGCGTCCTTGCCATTCGCAGCCTCCAGCACTTGGTACCCGAAATGGAGCAGCTGGGTCTTGGCAAACTCCCGCACCGGAGTATTGTCTTCGACCAGAAGAATTTTCTCCGATCCTTGAAGATCGGCAATCAGGTCTGCTTCCTGATTGGAGGGTTCGCTTTTCTGGTCCGCCATGGGAAGGTAGAGCTTCACCGATGTGCCTTTCCCAGGCTCTGAGTAAATCTTCACATGGCCCTGCGATTGCTTTACAAATCCATACACCATGCTTAACCCCAGGCCCGTTCCCTTTCCAACTTCCTTGGTGGTGAAGAAGGGATCGAAGACGCGGGCCAGGTTTTCCGGGCTGATGCCACAGCCCGTGTCAGAGACTGAAATCAGAATGTATTGCCCCGGCGTGACGTCGGGGTTCTGTTCCGCATAGCTGGAATCCAGGGTGGCAATACCGGTCTCGACGATCAATTTCCCGCCCCCAGCCATGGCATCCCGGGCATTCACGCAAAGGTTCAGCAGTGCGCTCTCCAACTGCGTCAAGTCAACGAGCGCCGTGCAATCCTCTCCGCTCTGGATCACTTCCATGTCGATATCCGCGCTCAATGTGCGGCGCATGAAACTCTCCATGTTGGCAAGCAACCGATTGACGTCGATCGGCTTCGGCTGCAGCGCCTGGCGGCGCGCAAAGGCCAGCATGCGATGCGTCAGGTCCGCGCCGCGCTGCGCCGCATCCAGAATCATCTTCGCCATCTTGCTCAAGCGCGGGTTCTCTTTGGCTTCCTCGACGATAAACTCGGAACAACCCAGGATCACGGTCAGCAGATTATTGAAATCGTGGGCGATCCCGCCGGTCAACTGGCCCACCGCCTCCATCTTCTGCGACTGGCGGAATTGCTCCTCCAGTTGCCGCCGCTCCGTGATGTCGCGGATAGTCCAGATCCTGCCGTAATAATTTCGTTCCTTATCCCTGACAGGTGACGAGTATTCTTCCAGGATCGTGCCATCCAGCAATTCAATCTCCTCGCGGCCGATTTTATCTGGATGAAAAGCCAGATCGTTGACCTTGTCGGCAAACTCACCGGGGTTCTTCAATAATGTAGCAACGTATTCAAGCTGCGGGGCATTATCCGTATTCTCAGAAATATGCTGGGGTATTTTCAGTAGCTCATTCATTCGCCGGTTCTGAAGTATTTTGTTTCCCTTGCTGTCCAAGACCAATACGCCGTCCTGCGCCGAGTCAACTTGCGCTTCAAAGAAGGCCGTTCGCCAGCGCAGTTCCTCTTCCGCTTTTCTTCGATCCTCTTCGCGGCGGTTCATTTCCAGCGCGAAACCGATGTCCATCGCCAGCTCGTCCAGCAGCTTGATTTCGTCCTCGTCGAAAAACGCGAGCTCGCTTGAATAAAGGTTGAAAATGCCAACGACCTGCGCGTCCACCTTGAGCGGGAAGGACGCATGCGACCGATAGCCCATTCTGAACGCGTCGTTTCTCCATGGGGCAAAGCTAGGGTCTTGCTCGATTGCATTGCAGACGGCGTGTTCTCCGGAAAGGAAGCATCGCACCGAGGGTCCGGCGGAGCGGGCCGGGTCTAGGAAATTGAGCTGGATGTGGTCAAGGTAATCGCCGACCTCGCCACTGGATGCGATTGGACGAAGCATGTGTGCCGCGGAATCGGCCATCCCGATCCACGCCATGCGGAACTTTCCTTTTTCCGTTGCAATCCGGCACGCGGCTTCCAGCATCGTCTGCGAGTCCTTCTCGCGCACGATGGTTTGGTTGATGTCACTCAGAACGCTATAGACGCGGTTGAGTTGTTGAATGTGTTTTTCCGCACGTCTGCGTTCACTGATATCGCTAAAAACAATTGCAACCTGCCTAAGATCCGGCTCGCCGATGCGATAGGCGCTAACCTCGTAGTAGCAGCTCAATGCTTTGGCTTCGTTGAGGAAATGCTCCGGCTCGCCCGTGAGTGCGATCCTCCCATAGATCTCGAACCAATACTCCTCATGAGTCGGGGCAAGCTCGCGCATCCGTTTCCCTACGGCATCGTGCATCCCGGTCTGCTTTTCAAATGCGGCATTGATTTCGAGGAATCGGTAGTCGGCAGGCTTGCCCTCCGCGTCGAAGATCATCTCGATGACGCAGAACCCTTCATCCATCGAGTCGAACAGGCCGTGATAGAGCGTCTCACTCTTCCGCAACTCTTCCTCGGCCCGCTTGCGCTCTGTGATGTCCTGCGAAGTGCCGCCCAGCCGGGTCGGGGATCCGGCAGCATCGCGGATTACATAAAAGGTATTGCTGAGGTACCGCATGGGACCGATGGATGGATTGGTCCGGCTTTCAAATTCGAATGGGTCGCCAAAATCCGCGATACCATCCCGCTGACTTGCCAAGACTTCGCGATCTTCGGGGTGAACCATCTGGAGAAACTCCTCGAAGGCCGGCGCGGCGCTTGAAGGGTCGCGGTAATACAGGCGCGACATTTCGGCGGACCACTTGGCTTCCCATGTGGCCAGATCCGCTTCCCAACTGCCAAGGCGAGCTCGGGCCTGGGCGACCGCCAGGCTCGCCTCACTCTCGCGCAACTTCTGTTCGGCGATCTTTTGCTCAGTGATGTCACGGCCCACCACCACCGACCCGATGATTGCGCCCTCTTGGTCTCGGACAGGAGCAAAGCTGTAGCTCCCGATCCACGTCTCGCCCGTATCCTTGCGGCGCAGGCGGTATTCCTCGTTAGCGGCGGTTTCTCCCCGCAGCGCCCTCGGAACCGCCCACATCTCCAGCGGAGCCAATTGCCCATCGGCCATCGACACTTCAAGGAATTCTGGATATTCGGCCAGCGCTCTGGCGCACTCGGACTTGTTCCTGAACTTGTGAAAGAAGGCAAAGGCATCATTGAATTGGATGAATTGCCCCTTGGCGTCGGATATGAACACAGCGTCTGTCATGCTGGCCAATGCCACATCCAGTTTTTTGTTGCTCACCCACAGCGCCTGCTCCACTTTATAAGCCGCGATAGATAACAGGCTGCGCCGGTAGCCCTCGGCCACAAGGCTCATGAAAATGCCCATGAGGGCAAAGAGAGCCAGGGCCACGACATCCGACATGCTCGCGATGCCAAAACCGAATGGAGGCAGAAAGAAGTAGTCCGCTGCCAGCGCCACTAGGGCGGTGGCCAGAAGTCCGGACCACAGGCCAGCCAGAAAGGCGACAAGCATTATGGCTGGATAGAAGGTGACGAACGGCGGCAACGACAGGCCGAGGCCCTGCACCAGGAAGTATCGCAGGAAAAACGACGCGGCAAGTACAACGACCGCCGTCGCGTAGCGAACGAACGGTCTATCAAGCACGGCTTGGGAAATGTCCCGCATCATGCGTGCTACTGAGACTACTCTCTTTTCGTCCTGCTGATTGCAGCGTATTCCGCAAGTAACGTTACTATCTATGCTACTGGATACACTGAATCGGGACGTCAGTTTCTTGTCTAATTGACTTATTAGGAAAACAGAGTCTTCAGGTGGTCGATTGCCGCGTTTCATTCACCCAAATCCATTCCCGCCTTGGCCAGAAAGTATGCAGTCTCCGGACTATGATTCATAAGGAATGATGTGGTCAGCCGGTTAGAGGCTATTTTGAAATCTTCGTCTAAGTGATTCGAGCCCATTATTGATCCGGCCAGATTGGATTACGACATTTGATCCTGCCCTGGATTCAAGAAGAAGGGCGCGACGAGGGTCCGAAGCACGACTTATCCGCATTCGTTTCTGGCTTGCAAGCCCTCTCATCTCTTTATGCTCTTTCACCGAGACGCCGGACCATTCTTCATGCATGATATTGGTGAGGATGGCGAACTCCTGCCCCTGCTCTATCTCGTGAGAGGCCCAGTGGTTGGTCAGTTTGTTACGCGTTTCCTGCCCGGTCATGCGCTGGGTGATCCACTTTTCGCTGCGGCCCAGCTTGCGCCAATTCTCCCTGGTCCGCTCCAGCGCCAAAGCTGGAGCGGCGATCTCCTGCAAGCGTTCATAGCCCACCTTCGCAAGCCAACGCTTGAACGGCTCCGCCTTGGGGGAAGGGATTGGCGCTCCTTTGCGGTCACCCAGCATTATAGAGCGTGCGTGTGCGGTCTGTGATGGTATCAACCGCCTGCAATGAAATCTCGAACGGCCTCATGACTCAACTGCACCCCAGATGGAATCGTGTCGATGCGGAACTCCTGAATGGCATCGGTGGGAATGGCGAGGCGAACAAAGGACTGCTGCGCCTGATTGACGATGTTGGTTGCGTCAATCCCATCATAAGTAAAATTATTGTCATCCAGACCGCGGCCCGCGAAGCGGATACTGCGCTGATTGCTGCCTCCAGTATCCACCGCGCCCGGCGCCAGAGCCGTCAGCGTCGACCAGTTTCTTCCATTGAGCGGCAAATCCCTCACCTGCTCGAGTTCGGTACGGCCGCCGAGGGTGTCCGTCCTCTCGTCCAGTTGCGAGGTCACGCTGGATACATTCAACTGCTGCGTAATGCCCCCTACCGCAAGCGTGATGTCAAGCGTTTGTGTGTGCCCGACGGACTGCTCCAGGTTGTCGAAGAGAGCCTTCTGGAAACCGGGCGCGGAACAGGTGACGCGGTAAAGTCCGATCGGCAACTCCGGAATGTCGTAGCTGCCGCTCGTAGAGGAGACCGTCTCGCGGAGAAGGCCAGTCGCGGTTTGAATGGCGGTGATGAGTGCGCCCGGAACGCGTCCTCCTGATCCGTCTCTCACGGTTCCGCTTAAGCCGGAGCGATCAACTTGCCCGAAGCAATATGATTCGGCCAGAAGCAGAATGAGAATGCATAGACTTTGCCTTGCCAAACGATTCTCCATTGAGAATCCCATCCTGATCGCGGAGTTTGTCGCCTTTATGAAAAAGAACGGCCTCAGCCTCATTTTCAGATCAGGGTAGACTCAACAGGGAACCAGGGTAAGCGCCGTATAGATGGCTTCTCGAATAGATCCCGCGCACGGAATTGGGTTCCGCCTTGTGTTCAGAATCTCCCTCTGTGCATGACCGCGTCATCGCTTCATTCCGCGCTCGCCCTCTGTGGCGGGACCGTATTCTGCTTCAGGGAGCGCCGATAACGCGCCAGCAGTGCCGCGCGATTCTGGCGTAGGTCTTTTCCGGTCGACCTGGCGGGATAGGGCTTGTTACCCATTAGCCCCTTCCAGAGAATGTGGTTGTATTGCGCAAAGTCCATGCGGTCTTCGGAGGTGAAGTCCATGCCCTTGGTGACGCGCGCCCAGTACTCCGCGGTATGCGTCGGCCTTGGCACGACCAGCCCAACCGGAGCGGTGAGCGGCAGGTTCGTATTCGGAGGGTAGAGACTCGCCGGGACGGTGGCCGTGAAGCTCCACTTGCTAGGCGCCGTATTGAAGATGTCGGCCATCGGCGCCGCCAGCGCGTCGTTCAGATTCATGGGCGCCAGACCCAGAACCTCTTCCATCGTGCGCACGAAGTTGATGGTATTGTACTGCGTTGAGACCAGCGCCCCCTGCTTCACGTAGGCACCCGCCACGAAGGCGATGGTGCGGTGGGAATCGACGTGGTCGCCGGAATCCTGCGAGTCGTCCTCGATGATAAAGATGAGCGTGTTATTCGCGTAGACACTGCTGTTGGCGATGGTCTGAACCAGCAGGCCCACCGCATAGTCGTTATCCGATTGCTGCAGTTCCGGCGTGTTCAGCCCGAATCCGCCGGGGTCGTTGAAGTTTCCGGTGTGGTCGTGCATAAGGCGGACCAGGCTCAAAGCCGGCAGTCCGCCCGTGGCGTAGTTGGCATTGAATTCGCGCAGCCACTCCTGGTAACGGTAGTAGTCCGGGAACTGGTTGTCGAAACCGCGAAAGTACGGATCGGTGAACGGAGTGAGGTCGACATTCTGGGAGTAGGCCACCTGGGTCTTGGATGAGAACGGATTGGTCAACTTTGGGGAAAGGCAGGTTGCCGGCGTTGCGCATAGATAGGTGGTCGTATCGACGAAGAATCCATAGTCGCGCACGGTGAGGCCTGCTCGCAGCGCGGCGTCCCACAGATAGCCCTGGCCCTTTTCCAGCACATCGTCCGGCCCATCCGGCGCAGCCGCGTTGGCAGGCCCCGGCAACAAATTCCCGTCAGCCGGTGTAAGGGGATCGGCTGCCACGCGGGCTGCAACCGTTGCAATGGCCACGTTCACATTGCGGTTCAATCCGTCGGCATCCAGGCTGAGGCCGCGTCCCGCATAGAACGACAGGTATTGGCGTTCGATCACATCGGGGGCGCGAGCCGAGGTGCTCCATGGCCAGCCGTCGTTGCTGACTTCAGAACTGGCCATGAAATTGTCGAGCGTGACGAAGGTTCGCGCCAGGTTATGCTGATTCGGCGTGATCGCTTGGCCAAACTCCGTCAAACTGGGGTCGCCATTGCCGACTTCCAGGTCGCCTAGAACCTGGTCGTAACCGCGGTTTTCCTTGATGATGAAGATCACGTGCTGAATGCCGCTTCTCACCGCCGCCATGACCGCGGCATTGCTGTTGCTCTCAGTGGCGGAGAAGTGGCCGTTGATGGCGACCTGCGCGGTCAGCGTGGCCAGTTGCGCCACGGTGGGTTGGGGAAAGCTCTGAAAGCCGGCTTTGACCGTCTGGGGATTGTACCCCTGCGACGACAGACAGTTCTTGTGTACATTTGGCGGGGCGGCGCTATAGCACGAGCCTGGATTGGGGCCTGTTGGCGACTTCCCGTTGACCACGTAGACCCAATTGCCATTGCGGCTGTTGACCGTGGGGCCGAAGCTCACGGAATTCGGGTACCAGCCGGTTGGAATCAGACCGACCACCTGGTCGCCCTTGTCCGCTCCGGTCAATTGCACCACCGCGACGGCATTCAAGTTGCCATCCGTCACGTAGAGCTGCGACTCATCCGGCGAAAGCGTCACGCTGTTGGTGTTCGCACCCGTATACTGCTTCACCAACGGGTAAGATGCCGTCAAAGACGGGGTTGCTACGACCTTGATGGTTTCCAGGATCGGAGCCGTCCCGTTCTTCGCGCTGGTGCTCGATATGTCGATGTCGTCAATCGTATCCGACAAATCCTCGGCGACATACAGGCGCGTCTGGGCCTTGTTCATCGTCATCTTGTTCGGTTCGCCAACCACGGGTATTCGGCCCGTGACCTTCAGCGTCGAGCCCAGGCTCACCACGTCGATCTCGCGGTCGCGAATGCTCGACACATACGCCGTCGCATTCGGTCCGTTACCTTGAATCACCACCCAAAATGGATATTCGCCGCCCGGTGTGCCCATCGTCGTGGGGGTTCCGTCGCCGGGGCGCAGGTCGATGTCCGGCGTGACTCTGCTCCAGTTGCCCAAGCCTCCGGTGAAAACCGAGATCGAGTCATTGTCGTAATTTGCTACCGCCAGGGTCTGGCCATCGCTCGAAATGGCCACGCCGGCCGCGCAAGGCGACTCGAAAAGCGAGCCATTTGCCGTGGCGGGTCCAGTGTCTTGTACGTTCAGCCCAAGGCCGGAGCCGTGGCTCATCACAAGCTCTTGTTGTTCGGACCATTTGGTTCCGTCGGAACTCAGAGTAAAGACATGCACGTTGTCCTTATGGGTGTTGCTGATGTTAAGTGCACTTTGGGGAGGATTTGAACCGCCGCTGAGGTTTTCAAATGGATAGTCGCCGCTGCCGCTGGACACATAGAACGCCGTACTCCTTCCGTAATTTGTGTCTGTGGGAATCTTATCTATCGTCGGATCGAACACAATCCCGTTGTAGGAGTTGGGAATGGTCACCACCTGCTTCTGGACCGGCGCGCCCTGCGAGATGTCGTAGATGAACACATACTCTTTCGAGCTCGGATAGTCATAGGCAGTGTTATCGCCGTTGATATAGCCGCCGGCTGGCATGCCCACCGGTTGGAAGATGCGGTTGTAACCGCTGGTGAGAATCAGCAGGGTGTGGCCATCCGGACTTACCACCGTGGTGACTGCCTGTCCCACCTGCCAGGCGGGGTATTTGGGCAGGATAGCTGCGCCGGGAATTAAGGGCTCGAAGGTGGAAGCGTAAGGCGCCGTCGGCGTGATCATTTGGCCAAGATTGGGTATGGACTGCGGCGCCGAGGGCGGTGGCGCCATCACCGCAATGTTCAGAACCGCCGTCGCGGCGCCGCCGGAATTGACTGCCGTTACCGTGTAGTTGGCCGCGGCGGTCACTGCCGTGGGGTCTCCGCTGACGATCCCCGTGACCGTGCTCAGGCTCAGGCCCGCCGGAAGCGCGGGACTGACGCTGTAGGAGATCGCCGTTCCGCCGGTATTCGTCGGGCTGTTCGGCGCGATCTGCACCCCTTCGGTGTAGATCGCCGGATCTGTCGAGTAACTAAGCGCCGAGGGTGGCTGATCGTTCACCGTGATGCTCAAGACCGCGGTAGTGCTGCCGGCCGAGTTGGAAGCGGCGACCGTATAGCTGGCCGCGGCTGCCGCAACTGTTGGGGTTCCACTTACGATACCTGTGCTTGAACTCATGGCCAAGCCAGCCGGAAGGGCCGGACTGACGCTGTACGAGGCTACCGTTCCGCCGCTGCTCGTCGGGCTGTCCGGCGTAATCTGCACACCCTTGGTGTAGACCGCCGTAGAAGCTGTGTAGCTGAGTGCCGAAGGCGCTTTGACGCTGTGACCACACCCGCAGAGAAGAACGAATATCGAGGTCAGACAAAGAACAAGTCCTCGCAGAGATGGCATGGAAGCCTCCTTTTCCCGTTTAAGGCGCGATCATGTGAAAAATTCTTGTGTCACTTTATACAATCGCGAATTGAAGTGCCTGTTCAAATTCGCTCATAATCGGAGAGATTCCCAGGCAGATCGAAGATCGCCGCGGCGACGTGCCTGCCGCTCTCCTGGCGATAGCACGGAATACGTCCCCGCAAACGCCCTTCCCGCCAGGAGTGATTCCAAGTTGACCCCACAGTGCGACCTTTGAGTCTGAATCTCCCGCTCCAGGACTCCGTTTTCCATTCCCTGTTTCCTATTCCCTGCTTCTCAGCCTCTGACAACCGATAGCTGGCAAATGTAAACTTGTTTTGCCATGCTTCTGCCCACACTCCGCGAAAAAGTTCTGCACGCCAACCGCGAAATCGCCCGTCGCGGGCTTGCTCCCCACACCTTCGGCAACGCCAGCGGAATCAGCCGCTCCGGCCCCGAGCCGCTTGTCGTTATCAAGCCCAGCGGCATCGACTACGCCGCCCTCACCGCCGCCGACCTGGTGGTCACAAAGCTCAACGGCAAGATTGTCGAAGGCAACCTTCGCCCCTCAAGCGATCTCGATACACATATTTATCTGTACCGCGAATTCCCCCAGATCGGCGGCATCGTCCACACCCACTCTGAGTTCGCAACGTCCTGGGCCCAGGCTTGCCGCCCCATCCCCTGCTTCGGCACCACGCACGCCGATTACTTCCACGGCCCCGTCCCTGTCACGGCCCCCCTCACCGCCGAGGAGGTCGCGGAGGCCTACGTCCGCAATACGGGCGCTGTCATTGTTCGCCGCTTCCGGGCTAACAACCTCGACCCTCTCGCCGTCCCCGGCGTCCTCGTGGCTGGACACGCCCCGTTTGCCTGGGGCAAAACAGTAACGGAAGCTGTCGAGAACGCAGATGTTCTCGAGTATATTGCCCGGCTCGCCTTCCGGACCGTCCTCCTGCGCTTCGGCTCGGAGCCTTCCGGACGGTCCGAATCCGAAATTCCCGCGTACGTTTCCGAATACCACTATCAGCGGAAACATGGCCCTAAAGCCACCTATGGTCAGCCCTGAAACCACCCACCAATTCGGTCGTGTCTCGCGGCTTCGTCTGATAACCTGCCTCCGTTCAAGCAACTACCGATTTTCATAGATCGATCCGCTTTGGTGTAGCGGTACTACTGTTTCTTGCATTGTCCACAGATTAATCCGAGCGCACAGGTGACGTTTCCAAGAACCCGTCGTCTCTATCTTGCGTATTCTCAATCGGTTGTCAAAGGTACTGTGTCGAGCGGGATATTTCTCCCACATGGCAATCCACGTGCTAGAAGAGTTAATGATGTAGTGAGCCCCTTTCCATGGAAGCTAACCTCTTCACGCGTTTGCAGGCGACGCTGCTGGCCCTGGCCACGGCAGCTCTGTTCCTGTTGGCGCTGTTGAATCTGCGCCAGGAAAGCCAATTTCAGCAGCCGGACGACGGTGTTTGGTGGCGCGAAGTTCCTGCGGGAGTGGGCCTGCAAGCCGACAAAGTCCTCCCAGATATGCCCGGCCAGCAGGCCGGAATCAAGACGCACGACCTGCTCACCGCCGTAGCCACCTGCCCCTCCTGCGACGGCGTTCCGACCCAACGGGTTTCCGACCTCGAGCGCGCTCTCTACCACGCCGGCCCATATGGCCAGGCATACTACACGATCACGCGCGAAGGCGAGGAGCTGGATACTCCGGTCAAAGTCATTCCCATTCCCAGGGATCGCAGCCTGTCCCAGGCGCAGCGCGTCATTGGGCTGTTCTATCTGGCCATCGGGATCTACGTGCTCTTTCGCCGCTGGACCGCGCCGCGCGCCACTCACTTTTACGTGTTTTGCCTGGTTTCGTTCGCCCTGTTCACCCTCAAGTACACCGGCGCGTTCAACGAGTCAGGCCAGTGGGACAGGCTCGACCAGGCTGTCTACTGGCTCAACGTTCTGGCCGAGTCGCTCCAACCCGCGCTCTTTCTCCATTTCGCGCTGAGTTTCCCTGAGGAGCGGTTCAAGAACATTCACCGCCGCTGGCTGCTGCCGCTGGTCTATGCTCCGGGCGCGGGACTGCTCGGCTTGTGGATCTGGGCCATCACGACAAGGCAGGCAACCGAGCTGCTCAAACATAGATTGGACCAGACAGGAACGGCCTACGTTGCCATCTTCTACGCGCTGGCCGCGCTGCTGTTCCTGCGCAGTTACAGCCGGGCAAACACCCCCCTGCTGCGCCAGCAGTTGAAGTGGGTCACCCGTGGCACCATTCTGGCGGTGGTGCCCTTCACGCTACTTTACGCCCTCCCCTTCCTGCTCGACCTGCATCCGCCCAGGCTGCTGTCCAATCTGGCCGGGTTTTCGCTGGTGATCCTGCCCCTGACTTTCAGTTGGGCTATTGTCCGCTACCGGCTGATGGACACCGACTTGATCTTCAAGCGGAGCGTGGCTTACGGGCTGGCCACCGGCTTGCTGCTCGGCGCCTACTTCGGGACCATCGCGCTCAGCACACTGGTTGCGCACAACCAGATGCCCCAACAATGGCGTGAATGGGGCTTGGTGCTGACCATCCTGATCACTGCCGCCATCTTCGACCCCCTCAAGCGGAGGATTCAGGGCTGGGTGGACAAGGCCTTCGATCGCCACCGCTACGACTACCGCCAGGCGCTGATTGAATTCGGGCGCGGCCTCAGTTCGGAGACGAATATCGAAGCCCTGCTTTCATCCATCGTGGAACGGCTGCCGCGCACGTTGCTGGTAGCGCGCGTGGCGATTTTCCTGGCTGAGGATTCCGGCGGCTTGCGCCTGGCTGCGGCCCACGGTCTGCCCGCTCCGTTCGACGAAGGGCAAGCGCAGGACCAGTTGAACTCAGGCTTGCTAGCCTTGGGCTTCATTGACTTCGACCAGGCAACGGACCACTCGCATATCTTTCTTGAGAATGCGCAGAACGCCTTGCACCTCAGTGAGGACGAACAGCGCACCGCTGCGCTGCTCGACCTGAATTACTACCTGCCCTGCCGCGTCGCCGCGGGCCAGATGCAGGCAGGCGAAGGGAACTCATCCGGACCTGCGGCTACGCGCACTATTGCCGTCATCGGCCTGGGCCGCACCATCGGCGGCGACTTCCTCTCCAGCGAAGACGTTGAACTGCTCGAGTCTCTCGCCAGCTACATCGGCATCGCCCTCCAAAACGCCAGCCTCTACGCGCGGCTGGAAGAGAAGATCGGCGAATTCGAGCGGCTCAAGGAGTTCAACGAAAACATCGTCGAATCCATCAACGTCGGCATCCTGGCCATCGATCTCGACGACCGCATCGAGAGCTGGAACGCGCAGATGGAGGCTATGTACGCCCTCAGCCGCGCCGAGGCGCTGGGCCAGCCGCTTCGTGCTGTGTTTCCCTTGGAATTCGTCGAGGCCTTGGAAGGCTTCCGCAACGAGCAGGGTGTGCATCATCTTTACAAGTTCCGTCTCATCACCCGCGCCGGCGAACAGCGGACGGCCAACATCGCAGTTGCGCCCCTGCTCTCGCGCGATTTTGTTTCCGTGGGACGCATCATCCTGGTCGATGACATTACCGAAAGGGTCTCGCTTGAAACCCAGCTTGCACAGGCAGACAAGCTTAGCTCCATCGGCCTGCTGGCCGCGGGCGTGGCCCATGAGATCAACACGCCGCTGGCCGTCATCTCTTCGTACTCGCAGATGCTCTCCAAGCAGCTCAAGGGCGATCCGCGGCTGGGGCCGGTGCTCGACAAGATCACGCAGCAGAGCTTCCGCGCCGCCGATATCGCCAATGGCCTGCTCAACTTCTCCCGCACTTCGACGACCGAGTTCCGCGAGACCAATCTGAATCAGGTCATCCGCGATACGCTTTCACTGCTCGATCATCAGTTCAAGACTGCGCAGATCGTGGTCGATCTTGACCTGGCCGACCAGTTGCCCCCCATCCATGGCAACCCCGGCAAGCTGCAACAGGTGTTTCTCAACCTTTTGCTGAACGCCAAAGAAGCAATGCCCAGCGGCGGCCGTCTGCGCGTAGCCACGCTTGCCAACGGGCACGTCGAAGCGCTTGTGAACGACTCTGGATCGGGCATCGCTCCCGAGCACCTGAAGCGGATTTACGATCCGTTCTTCACCACCAAGACCACGCCCAAGCCCGGCGATCGCCGCGGCACCGGACTGGGCCTGTCCGTTTCCTACGGCATCATTCAGGAGCACGCCGGCAAAATCCATGTTGAGAGCGCCGTCGGCGCCGGCACAACGTTTCATCTCGAGTTTCCGCTGTTAAGGAAGTCCGTACATGCCTGAGGTTGAACAGCCTTTGAATCTGCCCGTTCCGGTGAATGGCGCATCCGGCAACCTCGCCGGAGCCAGCGTTCCCGCGAGCATTCTCGTCATTGACGACGAGGCCGGCATTCGCGAGTCGCTTGAAGTGCTGCTCACGCTCGAAGGCTATTCCGTCAGAACGGCCAATGACGGCGAAGAGGGTCTGCGCATTCTGGAGCTGGAAAACTTCGATCTCGTGCTGCTCGACCTGGCTCTGCCCGGCCAGAGCGGACTCGAACTCCTGCCCCAGATCAAGGATCGCCAGTCCGAACTGCCGGTCATCATGATCACCGCTTACGGTACTGTGGAGAATGTTGTTGAGGCCGTCCGCGCCGGCGCGGAAAACTTCGTTCAGAAGCCCTGGGACAACGAGAAGCTGCTGGCCGACATTCGCTCCGCCGTGGCCCGCCATCGCGCCGAAGAAGAGAACCTGCAGCTCAAGCGCACCCTCAAGCAGCGCTACAACTTCACCAACATCGTGGGCAAGAGCGAGATCATGCTCAAGGTCTTCGACCTGGTGGCCCAGATTGCGCCCAGCCGCTCCACGGTTCTTATCCAGGGCGAAAGCGGGACCGGCAAGGAGCTGATCGCCAAGGCCATCCACGCCAACTCGCCGCGCCGCGACAAGCCATTCGTCCCCATCAATACCGGCGCCATGCCCTCGGAGCTGCTTGAATCCACGCTCTTCGGCCACGTCAAGGGCGCTTTCACGTCAGCCGTGGCCTCGAAGAAAGGCCTCTTTGAAGTCGCCAACGGCGGCACGCTCTTCCTTGACGAAATCGCCACCATGGGCACGGATACGCAAGCCAAGATTCTGCGCGTACTGCAGGATCGCCGCTTCATGCACCTCGGCGGAATTCAGGAAATTCAGGTGGACGTGCGCATCATCGCCGCCACCAACATCGACCTGCGCCAGGCCGTGCGCGACGGCCGCTTCCGCGAAGATCTTTTCTACCGCCTCAACGTCATCACCGTCGATCTGCCGCCCCTGCGCGCGCGCCGCGAAGACATTCCACTGCTGGCCAGCCACTTCCTCGAGTTTTATGCCAAGGAAAACGATCTGCCCGCGCGCAAGCTCTCCGCCGACGCCCTGCGCGCCCTGGTCGACTACGAGTGGCCAGGCAACGTGCGCGAGCTTGAAAACTCGATAGAACGCGGCGTCGTGCTTTCCTCGGGGCCAGTCATCGGCTCCGATCTGCTGCCCGGCCAGATCACCGGCCGCAGCTTCCAGGACGCTCTGCTCGAACACAATCCCAACGCCTCGCTCTTCGACATTCTCGAAGACATCGAGCGCCGCATCATCGTCGAGAAGCTAGAGCGCTGCAACGGCAACCAAACCGAAGCCGCCGAGCAGTTCCGCATCCCCCTCTCCACCCTCAACCAAAAGATCAAGCGCCTAAACATCGAGATCCGTAAAAAAGGCCGCGAATAAGCCACAGGGCAGGGGGCAGCCGTCAGGCATCGTAGTAAGGCGCGCTGAAGCAACCGAGAATCTCTCGTCCCGAGAATACGTCCTCGGTGTAAATGCTAATCGTCCATAGCGGAGATAGAAGTCTCCTCCAATGAATCGCCTGCCCTGAAGACAAGTCCTCGTCAGGATCTGATGCCAGCCGAGCATCCTTGCTAGGACTTCGGAACTGACGTTTTCAAGACGGCCTGAAGTTCTTGCAGGGACACGTCTTGGAAATACTTGTTGATGCAGGCAAGCTTGCCGGACTTTATGTAGCCGCGCCAACAGCTTTCGAGAATGAGCGAATGGTCGACCAGCTGCTCGGGCGTCTTGTAGAGAAGAATAATTCTGTTCAGCTTGCCCTCTTCCAGCCACTTGTCCAATTGAAAATTGATCGCTGTATCGCCCCATCCATAACCGGACATGACAATTTGATCTGACGTTCGAAGCAATTGGTGGAACCGGAAATGTATATCCGCGAAGATGCCGCGCTGATACGAGGTGACCTTATCTATGCCTGACAGGAATGATGGCTGGCCGGTCCCCGTGGTAAGCAGCCTCCCTGCACCGTCTCTCGCGGTGTGGGGATTGTTTCCGAGCAGGATTGCCGTTTTCGGAGGCCAGGAAAAGCTATACCAATTCACTGAACCATGCAGTTTGAAAAGCCGCACACGCGTCTTCGCGCCGTCGAATGCTTTGTCATCACCCCATCGCACATCGCCATCGGGCGGACCGAAGCCGTCGGCAAATTCTACTCCGTGAGCGGACAGAAACTGCTCGACAAGGGTGTCGTGATTAAGCGTGACTATGTTCAGATGTTTAATCTGCCGATCCGTTGCGAGTTCGAGCAACAGGTCAAGGCCTCCGCAGTATTTACCCCGCAGGTTATCGGCGATCACAGTGTGGATCAAGTCGCAGGCCTGACTTCCGAGCCTTGCCAACTCCCACATTCGCCGTTCGGTCGTGCAGCCGCCGAGACAATGGCGCGCACTCCGCTCGATGGTCTCCATAAACGGAGTTGTCAAGGAATTGTCGGACAGTCCAATATTCCAAAGACTGATTTGCTGACACAAAAAGAACACATCTTCATAGGTTGTGCCTCCGCGATTGCGATAGATCGCGCCAGAACTCTTGAAGCCGGTCCCAGCGCGGTAATATCCTACGCGCCCTATGTCACGGGTGTCATGCGCCATGACGACCTTCAGAAGTTTGCGAATTCTGGGTGTCAGGTCGGTGGCGCGGAGTGCTGGATCGGTATTGGGGCCGGGGGCATAGATGTGGCTTCCCTGCTGATGGTATGCACCGTGCATGATCTTATCCATCAGTTCCGCCGCAGTCGGTAAACCCGATGGTGCGGAAACTCCGGCCCCGAAAAACAGAATCAGCTTCATCTTCCCACCCGTAGACGTGCACAATTTCTACGTAGATCATTCGGCGCGATTCCCACAACCCCGCAATTGCCGACTGTTTGCATCACAATCGACTATATGACTTTAGGCATGAATCCCTTTCTACGCACCGTTCGAACCTGATAAAGCATGCTTCTCCGAAGTTAAGCCTCGCCCCCGAATAATGGCAAAGCCGGAAATAATTCTCGACTGACGCTAACAGCCCAAAGCATGACTTGACACCAACCCAGGTTTTTCGGGCTGCCTACTCCCTGTTCCCTGCCTCGATCCACCGGCGGGTGGCCCCGATCCCGGGATATTTCCAAAACACAAATGAGGGTGCCCCCGGTCCCTCGCATTTGGGGACCGGGGATGCCACAGACCTCAACCCGGAATCCGCTCGCGATGCTCCCGGTCAATCCCTTTAAGTCGGTTCATCAACGTCTCCCCACAAGTTTCCCGTCTTGTGAAACCACCCCAAAATCGCTCCCCGAAGTGCGCCATCGGAGCCCTCCTTTTCAGCCTCTCAGTGACCCGTTGCAGAAAATTACGCCCCGTCGGCGCACAATCGAAGAAACACGGGCAAATACCCTGTGAGCGGTGCGGCTGACACCCCTCCCTCCCCCCTGTTTTTAGCTAAGTCATAGAAGCCGAACAAGATACGTTTTTCCATATCAGGTAAATCGTTGAAAATAAACAAGATACGTTTCTTCAACGGCCGGGTGCCCCAGAGCCTGCCCTGAGCGAAGCCGAATGGGTCTCGATTTTGACACCTGGGAGTCCACAATCCTCAACGAGCCTGGTCCAGGACGCCTGACCACGCCCAGCTGAATGCGGATTCTATTCCCTATTCCCTCCCTCGCTTTTTGAAATAAGGCTTACAAACCGCTACCATGGAAGTGTCCCAAGAAGGAGCGCCATATGGAACAACTGAACCGCATCACCCAGGACCCCGTCGTGATGGGTGGCAAGGCGTGCATTCGCGGCATGCGCGTTACAGTTGGCATGATCGTCGGTCAGATAGCTGCGGGCCAGAGCATCGATGACATCCTCTCCGACTACCCCTATCTGGAGCGTGAGGACATCACGCAGGCGCTTCGCTACGCCGCCTGGCGAATGGAAGAGCGCGAGGTCGTGCTGACCACGGCATGAAACTGCTTTATTCCCGATTCTCTGCTTCTATCCATCTCTCCAGAAATCCCAACAACTCGACTGGTGGCCGCAGCCAAACCTGCGCTGCCGTTTCTCTCCACCCCCGCCGCACCAGCACGCTCAGGCCGCGGGACCCG
>Ga0224559_1000340_pt1 | contig 32610 bp, 30 predicted proteins | sample 714S33034metaG_FD_180676 | JGI IMG/M metagenome (GOLD analysis project Ga0224559, IMG submission 180676) | Peat soil microbial communities from Stordalen Mire, Sweden - 717 S3 30-34 | ecosystem: Environmental > Terrestrial > Soil > Wetlands > Peat | place: Sweden: Norrbotten County, Stordalen... | reverse complement strand
TGCATTGGGGGCCTCCTGGCTATCTATGGTCGTTGACAATCCATAGGTGCCTTGTAGTGCCCCCTTTTGTCTACGAAGCTGTGCAATTCGGCCGCGATTCACTGTTGCAAGCAAGATCTGCACCCATGTCCGTTCAGGCTTCCTGCAGCGCCTGATCAACGGGCCTGAAATGCATCGCTGGCACCACGCCGTGGAAATCGTCGATATCAATTTCTCCACCAAGCTCGCCATCTGGGACTGGCTCTTTGGCACGGCTCATCTCCCGGCCGGTAAGCCGATGCCCTACGGGCTTGCGGCCCAAGGCTATTTTCCCGCCGGCTACTTCCAGCAGCTGGCCTACGCTTTTCGGCCCCTTAGCCCTGTCCCTGATCCAGGCGGGGCGGCATTGCCGAGCCGAGATCCGTGATCGCCAGGGGATCGGCATCCCAACCTTGCCGCCACACGAGCCACGCGGGCAGTATCAAGACCGCTGCTAGAAGACAGGTGACTTCGCCGAACACGGCGATGAGCCCGAGGCTGCGCACGGCCTGATTGCGCGATTTGAGCAGCGCCAGATATCCCAAGGTGGTGGTTAGGCTGCATAGAATCACCGGCCCGGCCGCGCCCCGCAGGGCGTGCGTGATCCCGCGCCCGCCACTGCCGGCATCCTGGTAGCGGGCCATGACATTGAGGGCGTAGTCCGCTGCAATTCCAAAGGTGATGGGTAACGCGATGAAGTTGACGAAGTGAATGCGCACCTGGCCGAGCCACAATAGGCCGCCCAGCCACGCGAGGCCAATGGAAAGGGCCGCCAGCACGAGCCAACCCTGACGGCGCCTGCCGAGGGTGACCGACAAAAGACCGCCGGTGAGGAGAAGCGACAACATCAGCGCAACTGGCCCGTTACTGATCACCGCTGCGACGAGATCGGCGTAGATTACCGCGCGGCCCGAGCCGTGAATGACCTCGCCTCCTGGCAGGGTGGTTGCGCGAAACGCCGCGGCCCAGCGAAGAAGGTAGTGAAGATTGACGTCACTTTGTCCCGCCTTGGGTTCGACATAGACGATTCGTCCGACCGTACCGTCTTTCTCGGTAAAGGGGCGCCGCACCGACAGTGGAAGCTCGTCTACCGTGAACGGTTTCAAGTCGGGCGGCGGCAAGAGGGGCTCCGCGTTCTTCCACTCCTCGTCCGAGACGAAACCCTGCGTGTGGAATTTCTCCAGGCGGCGGCGAATCTGCTGCAGGAAAACGAGTTTTTCCTCCTGACCCGCGGGCACAAGATCGAGCAGGCTGTGCACCTCTTGGAACGGCTTTTCTGCTGGCGGCGCGGCGTCGCGACGATCGCGCAGAGCCTTGACCAAGGCCGGCACCTGATCGAGCCGGTCGGCCAGGACGATCATGCTGCCTTCGGTCCGCGCGCCAACGATGGACAGCGCCAGGGACGATAGGCGATAGAGCTCCTTGGTTTGGCTTCTGTCGTTTTCCAGGTGCCGCAGGTTGTACTCCAGGGGATCTCCCTCCAAGTACGCCGCGGTGGCCACCAAGCCCGCGACGGCCAGGATCATCCCGCCCACGGCAATAGCACGAGCGCGTGCGCGGCTGGAAAGGATGGCCAGGAACGGCCATTCGAAGTGCGTGACGGTTGCCACCGGCACCTTTGCAATGCGTTTGCGGCGCCAGAAGGGCTGGTGGATGGGCCACAGTTTTTCCAGTAGGACCATGAGCGGCGGCAAGGACGCGTAGGTGGCGAGACAGCACAGAATCATGCCGGCGGAGCCGATGAAACCGAACTGTCGGAATACGCGAAACGAGGTCGCGCCCAGCGCTCCGTAGGCGCAGGCCGCGGCAAGGCTGGCGAAGAGGGTGGGGCGCCAGGTGGCGGACGCCGCGGCGAGTGCCGCCTCGGAGGGTGTCTTTCCCGCCGTTCGTTCCTCCATGTAGCGCGATTGCAGAATGATGCCGCTGTTGATGCCGTTGCCGGCCAGGATGCTGAACAAGAAATCCGTGGCCGTATTCAGGCTTCCCACCACCCATTACGTGAGCCCGAATGCCCATGCGCACCCGATGGCGATGGTGATCCCCATCTGCAAGACGCTGCGCAGGCGGCGGTAATAGAGGAAGACCACCCCGAGAATGAGGGAAGCACCAAGTATTCCAACTCCCAGGAGGTCGGAGCGAACCGCGCTGTATTCCGTCAAGCCGGTGACCAGATCTCCGGCGAAGCCAGCCGTGATCTCGGGTGTCGACGCAATTACCTCCTCGACGGTGGAGCGGATGCGCGCCAGGGTCTCGCCGGCGCGAACGATGTCATCGGCCATCACCGGCACGCGCACCGCCACCACCAGGGTGCGCCCGTCCCGCGAAGCGAAATAGCCTTGCGGATAGGCCGTGACCATGCCGGCGTGTCGCCCCAGCAAACGGGTCAGTCGATCGGGCCCAAGCGGCGGCAAGGGTTCGAGGTCGGCCACGATGACGCTGACAAGGTGGCGACGCCGCCGCTCGTCGAGTTCTTTCTTGAGATCCTCGAGCGCCTTGCGATCCGCGAATAGGCCGGCGCGCGGAAGAAGGAAATCCCGTGTCTCTTGGACGCCAGCATCGGCGCTGCCAACCCATTCGGGGCCGAGTGCCCGCAGGCGCACGACCATGCGAGTACCCGTGGCGCGCAGCTTGCCGATGTCGCCGCCCTCCAAAACCACGAATACATTGGAAACGCCGGTGGTTCGCGCCGTGACGCGCGCAAGCTCGACGACGCGGTTCTGATCTTCGGGCAGGAGCTGCCAAAGCTCGGATCGCAGCACCAGGTGCTTGGCCGTCCAGCCACCCAGCAGGGCGAGTGCCGCGCAAATCGCCAGGGAAGCACCGCTATGGCGGAGCTGCCACGAAAAGAATCTGGATGGGTTTTTCAGGGGCGACACAGAACCGCCATCTTGCCTTCTCAATGTGCGCCCACTGCAACCATTGTGCTTCGATTGTGCCAATTGCGCAAACGGATGAGCTTCGCGGTCATCGTTCCCTTCGCTGCACTGCTCGTTGGCCGTATTCACCTTCGCCTACGCGCGCCGCTTTGGCGGCCTCGTGTTTCCGAGGATACCGCGGCTCTTTTTCTGCATTTTCGCTCCCATCGCGGTGTCGCAGTGCCTGGCCACGATCTACCTTCGCCACCATTGGGGACTCGACATTGTGCTCGGTCTCCTCTTGGGTTACCTGTCCAATATCGTCGCTGGGAGACTGCGCGCGACAAGTTCGAGGCAGACCGAGGATCCGCGCTTACATCAGGAGCGTCGGAGCCCGATCCGTCTGTCTGCATGGGCGCGATCCGCCCGGTAGACCATGCTTGGCCCGCGTTCCGGATGCCGCCGTTGGGAATCGGTTGCATCATCGTTGCACCAACGTAGCACATCGTTTTGAACTTTCGTCCTAGTGTCAGCCGCTAGAACGAATCCAGGAGGCTCTCATGTTTCCCCCTCACGGCCCTCGCAGGACTAGGCGCTCTCTCTCAGTGGCAATGGCGGCCACGGCGGTCGCCGCTCTCGTCGCCGGATGCAATGCCCCACGGACCGACACGGGCGGTGTGGACGTTAGCGTGGTGGAGCTCAGTTCCGCCGACGTGACCAGCGTGTCCGTCACCATCACGAGGCCCGGCTACATCTACAACCAAGTAGCCCAGCTCACCCAGAACGCCCCAGGCACATGGGGCGCCACTGTCGGCTCTATACCGGTGGCGACAGGATACACGTTTTCCGCCGCGGCCGTGGACAGCCAAGGGCACGTGCTCTACCAGGGTGCGACTTCGGGCGTCGAGATCAAAGCGACCTCGCTGCCAGCTTTGGTGACCATCAACGCCCAGCAGGCGACGCCACCGCTCCCCTTCAATGACACCATGCCCGTCATCGATGCATTCGTCGCCTCCGCGAACGTGGTCGCTCCGGGTGACGTCATCACCGCCACGGTGACCGCGCACGATCCCGATGCTGGCGACACCATCATGATCGCGTGGTCGGCCAACCCGGCGGTGGGGGTCTTCTCCGCTCCTGGCTCCGCGACCACCAATTGGACTGCGCCGGCCACCGAGGGTAGCGTGACCCTCACCGTCGCGGTGACCGACAGTTCTGGCGCGACGGCCTCGTCTTCGCTCGTGGTGCAGGTGCTCAGCAGCAATGGCCGGGGAGAAGCTTCGACCACCGTCACCTTGAACACCTGGCCGGTCATCACCAACGTGACGGCGACTCCAAGCTTCGTCACCCTTGGCCAGCCGATTTCGCTCGCGGCGGTTGCCAGCGACTCGGATGGCGACCCGCTGACGTACGCTTGGACCAGCACCTGCGCCTCCGGCTCGCTCAGCGCCCCGAGCGCTGGTGAGACCACCTTCACCTTGCCACCGGGCGCCGTCGATACAAGCTGCACCATGGACGTCGTCGTCCAGGACAATCGCGGTGGCTCGACCCATGGACAAACGACCCTCCCGGTCGGGGCGCCCGCCAACCTCGGCGGCCCGATCGTCACCCTGGCCGTACAGCCGGCCGCCGCGATCACTGCTGGCGGCACGGCCACTCTCGCGGTCGAGGCCACCGATCCACAAGGCAGCGCACTCACCTTCGCCTGGCAGGCTTCTGGCGGAACGCTGTCGGGCCAGAACGACACCGCCGGCTCATCGCAGGTCACCTGGACCGCGCCGACCACAGGCTCGGCCAGCTTCACAATTTCAGCCGTGGTGACGGATGCCATGGGCCTTGCCACGCAACACGACTTTGCTATCCAGACCGCCCAGCCCTAACGACCAGAATCAAGGACAAAGGACCATGGCTCATCAACTGTTTTCCACCGCGTGCGCGCAAGCGCGTGTCCTGTACGGCCTTGCCGCATTGTGTTCCGGCCTCGTGCCCATGGGGTGCAGCGGCCAGCCGAGCGCCGCGCCTCCGGACCAAGACCGCTCCTCCTTGCAGGCGCAAAACCCGGCTCCGGCCACTTCTGGCAACGGGTCGGCCGCTATCCGCGTTCCCCTGAACACGTGGCCGGTGGTGACCCGCACGGCCGCCACGCCCAGCTATCTGACGAAGGGCGCTCCAACGCAATTGAGCGTCAGCGCAACGGATGCGGACGGCGATCCCTTGACCTTTGCGTGGAGCAGCACCTGCCCAGGCACGTTCACCAACGCCCAAACCGCGACGCCCGCCTTCACGCTCGACACCGGCGCGACGGCTACCTCGTGCACGCTGGCAGTTGCCGTGGCCGACAATCGTGGTGGCAGCACGCAGGGCGCGCTCACGCTGGCCGTTGGACAGGCGGCGCCGGTCCTTGCTCCGACCATCACCATGAGCCTTCAATCGCCCGATCTTGTTGGGGGAAACAGCCCCGTTGCCATCAGCGTCAGCGCGACCGACCCGCAGGGACTGGCCCTCTCATTCAGCTGGTCGACTGACGGTGGCGCTCTCGGCGCGCCCAACAGCACCGCGGATTCGAGCCAAGTCGTCTGGACCTCTCCGGCCACGCCAGCCCCGAGCTGGCACGTGACGGTCGTGGTTTCGAACGGATCTGCCACGACCAGCAAGACCTTCACTGTCAGGCCCCTCTGACTCTCGGCTCATTCAGGAGAAAAGCAGCAATGCGAGTCATCGAACTAGCAGCAGCCATGACACTTCCTCGGATTCGGACTCTGACGTTGGCACTGACCGCTGTGGTGATTTCGGCCACGGGTTGCGATCAGCCCGGATCGGAAACCGCTCAGGCCGAAACAGGGTCCGTGTCGGTTGTCGTACTGGCACTGAGCGCTTCGGATGTGTCGAGTGCGACTCTGTCCGTATCCGCTCCCGACATCGCGACGCCGATTGCGACACCGATGGTAAACTCGGGCGGCCAGTGGCACACAACCCTGGGCGGCATCCCCGCGGGCTCGGGTCGGGTCTTCGTCTTCTCCGCGAAGGACAGTAGCGGCAACGAGCTGTACCACGGACAGGCCACTGGTGTCACGATTCTGGCCAACCAAACCCAGACCGTTACCATCGTGGCGCAACAAAGCTCTCCACCAACCCCTTTCAGGGTTACTCTTCCAGTCATCGACGTTGTGCGAGTGTCGTCCACAAACGTTGGCCCCGGCGGCACGGTCAATTTGTCGGTGACAGCGCACGGCGCAGATCAAGGCGACACGCTGACGTATGCCTGGACCGCCGAGGCCGGAAGTCTTTCGGCTTCCGCCACAAGCTCAACCACCTGGACCGCGCCCAACACACCTGGATCCTATCGGATCACCGTATCTGTTCATGGTCGACAACAGGAAGAGGTCGCGTCTTCGGTCGAGGTTGTTGTGAGCAATGGGCAACCCCCAGAGTCGCCAGCGCTGGTTCCAGTCCCTGTCTGGGCGGGATGGCTCCTCGCACTGCTCCTGGCTGTCATTGGCCGAGCATCCATTCAGCTCCGCCGGGGGCGAAGTCGCTAGACCCGGAAAGTCCCACTGTCTATCTCTTCGGAAGGGAACAGCCCCCATGACACGAATCATCCTCAGCCGTCTTCGCTTCGCTCCGCTTTCGGCCCTGCTTGCGGGGCTTGCATTCGCCGGGTGCGGTGCCCAGCCTTCGTCCGAGTCGGGTTCGGGCGCCGCCGACATGACAATTGTCGCCCTGTCCTCCGCGGACGTCACTGACGTCTCCGTCACCATCACGGGGTCAGCGTTGTCGAGCCCGCGCGTCTCCGCGCTCTTCCGACGTGCCCAGCAGTGGGGTGCGCTCATCGGCGGCGTGCCCGTGGGGAACGGATACACGTTCACGGCGGCGGCGAAGGACGCGAGCGGCGCCCTCCTCTACACCGGGGTGGCGTCCAACGTCACCATCGTGAATGACCAAACCGTCGCCGTGGTCATCACCGCCCAACAAGTCGCTCCGCCAGACGCCTACCAGAACGCAGTCCCGGTGTTGGACTCGGTCGTGATTTCGTCCCTCGCCGTGGGCCTGGGCGAGCAGGTGTCCGTGAAGGTGACGGCGCACGATCCGAATCCCCAGGACACCATCGCCTACCAATGGTCGGCGACGTGCGGGAGCTTTCTTGATGCCTCCCAGCCGTCCACGACGTGGACAGCGCCCTCGACCGCAGGTTCTTGCACGCTTTCCATCATGGCATCCGATCTACACGCGGCCACCGTCACCGCATCCGTGACCGTTAATGTGGACAGCGTAAACGGCAAAGGCGGGGCTCAGGTCTCGGTGGTGGCCAACACTTGGCCGGCCGTTACCGACTTGTCGGTCGCGCCCAATGGGTGGCTCGTGGCCGGGACGCCCTCGACCCTGACGCTTACCGCTTCGGACGCCGACAGCGATCCACTGACCTACGCTTGGAGCAGCACCTGCAACGGCAACTTCAACTCCACGACCGTGGCCAGCCCAACCTTTGTTTTGGCGGACGGCCAGACCGGGGTGTGCACACTCACGGTGGCGGTCAGCGATGGCCGTGGCGGCAGCGCGACGGGCGACATTACGCTCCCAGTGGGCGCGCCTGCCATCCAGTCACCGTGATTGGAAGCGATCGCGCGGAACGGCGCCAGGCCGATTCCGAGAAACGCGGGCTCCGGTCGCTCGAAGCCGTTGGACCTGTGCGGCCTTCTCGATCCTGCGATTGCGGCCACTGCGATCGATTCCCGCGCGTCCCGCGAGATCGTCTCCAGCCTGGGGGTATAGCGACGTACCGGTGGCACCACCACCATCTCTAATGGCGCGTTCAACACGCCCATCGCTAGGCCGCGCCGGTCACGGTCCTACCAGTGCCTCGAAGCCGGAGATGACGTCGAACAACTCCTCGTCGATGCCACTTTGGCGCAAGCGATGGAAAGAACCGTTGAGGCTCTCCAGCAGCTCGTCGATGTTCTTGTCGGCGCGCTCCATCGCGGCCAACCGGCTCGCATTCTCGCTGGCGAGGGATTCGGCGCACGCCCGGAAAAGTGAGATGAAGAGATAGCCGCGAATGAGCGAGCGCAGGGCGGTGCTGGCACTGCCCATGACCTCGGGCAAGGTTCCTGTCGGCCAGCCGACCTTGGCCAATCCTTCTTGCCAGTGCACATCGAGTGGCAATAACCGTTGACTGACTGGCTCGTAGACCGCCCCAGACTGCGGACGGTTGTGGAAGACATAGAGTCGCGCGTAGTCGCCTTGAGCGCGATGGGCTTCGCTCTCGATTTGAATCTGACCTACCAGCGGGGTGATGGCCTGAACGGAATTGGGCACGGGAAAGAAACCCATGAGCGGCAGGCCGGCGTCCGCCAGACGCGCGTGAACGCGTTCACCGACTGCCCAGACTTGGGGTCTGCCGGGCAGAGCAGCTAGGGTCTTGACGGCAAAGTCGGCCACCACATCGTTGAACTGGCCCACCAGTCCTTGGTCGGAGCCGAACACAACCGCGCCAAGCGCACCCGACTCGGCTTGGTCATTTCTGCCTGCGATCCGGTATGCCGGAGCACTTTCCCGGAAGCACGCGCCCAATCCCAACTCCACGGTCCGATAGTAGTCGGCCAAGGCGCGCACCGATCTTTCGTATTGTCCGATGCTGGAGGCAGCCAAGGTCTTCATGGTGCGCACGACGGATTGGAGGTCACCAGCACTCTTGAGCTTTCGGCGTAGGCTCGCGGTCGTGTCGCTCAAGACTTCTCCTTGACCTCTGGCTTGGGCTTGGCGGTGGCGTCCGCTGGGGCTACCGGCTTGGCGCCGGGTTCCGGTTTGGGCTCAGTCTTGGCCTCGGGTTTGGATTCGGGCTTGGCCTCGGGTTTGGATTCGGGCTTGGCCTCGGGTTTGGATTCGGGCTTGGCCTCGGGTTTGGGCTCAGTCTTGGCCTCGGGTTTAGGTTCGGGCTTGGGTTGGAATGGTGCGAGGGCCTGGCGGGCGATTTCAACGATCGACTTGCGGTCCTCATCGCTCAACTTCGTGGCGGTCACGAATCGTGCGCACACTTCGGGCGCGATGCCCGACGCCGCCGTCTGCACGGCGCGCTCGGCGTCGATCATCTTGTCAAGCGGGACAGGGTCGAACAGCTCCGCGGTCAAGGCGAGCAGAACGGCGATCTGAGCGGGTACCGACGCAGGGGAGCCTTCTGGCTGTTTGAGGCAGGCGCGGATCCGCCGTCCATGCTCGATGATCTTACGGGTGTTGTCATCCAGGCGAGCGCCGAAGCGAGCGAAGGTCTCTAGCTCCTCGAACTGCGCGTAGGCAAGCTTGAGGTCACCCGCCACTGCGCGGTACACCGCCCGTTGTGCCTTGCCGCCGACACGCGAGACGGATTTGCCAACATCGACGGCAGGCAGAACGCCAAGTTCGAAAAGCGAGGGCGACAGGTAGATCTGTCCGTCGGTGATGGAAATCAGGTTGGTCGGAATGTAGGCCGAAATGTTCTGCGCTTCGGTTTCTATAATGGGCAAGGCGGTAAGCGAGCCACCGCCGAGCTCCGGGCGCAGTCGGGTGGCCCGTTCGAGCAGACGCGAGTGGATGTAGAAGATGTCGCCGGGAAAGGCTTCTCGGCCGGGCGGCCGGCGGAGGAGGAGGGAAAGCTCGCGATAGGCGCGGGCGTGCTGCGTGAGGTCGTCGTACACGATGAGTACGTCGCGCCCCGCACGCATGAAATGCTCGGCGATGCTGGTCGCGGCGTAGGGAGCGATGTATGCGAGGCCAGGTGGGTCATTGCCCTCGCTCACCACCACGACGGTGTAGTCGAGCGCGCTCTTCTCGCGCAAGACAGCCACGACCTTGGCCACGGCGGAGGCACGCTGGCCAATGGCGCAATAGACGCAAACGACATCCTGGTCGCATTGGTTGAGTATGGTGTCGATCGCGATCGCCGTTTTGCCGGTCTGCCGGTCGCCTAGTATCAATTCGCGCTGACCGCGTCCGATGGGAATGAGAGCATCCACGACCTTTAGGCCGGTCTGCAGCGGCACCGTGACGGGTGCGCGGTCCATGATGGGAGCGGCGGGACGCTCGATGGGCAGGCGTTCATTGGAGGCGACCAACCCGCCGCCGTCGAGCGCTCGACCGAGCGGGTCGATGACACGCCCGAGCAATCCGTCGCCCACGGCGACATCCATGACCCGTCCGGTACGTTCGACCTCATTGCCGGCCTGGAGATGCCAGTAGTCGCCAAGCAAGACGACACCGATTTCGTCTTGGTCCACGTTGAATGCAATGCCGTAGACGTCGCCGGGAAATTTGACCAGTTCTTCGAAGCCCACGCCGGGGAGGCCGGACACCTTGGCGATGCCGGTGGTGACACTGGTGATCGTGCCAACCTCGTGTGGCCGCAATTGCGGCGTGAATGCTTCTCGCGCCTTGCCCATGCTGGCGAACACGCCATCGAAGACGCTTTGAAGGCCGTCAGGTTCCATGTTTATGCGCTTTTCGCCACGGGTTTCGGTTCTTCAGGCTTGGCCTCAGGCTTGGCCTCAGACTTCACCTCGGGTTTGGCTTCAGACTTGACCTCGGGCTTGGCCTCAGGCTTGACCTCGGGCTTGGCTTCGGGCGGCTTGGCCTCGGGCGGCTTGACCTCGGGCGGCTTGCCCTCGGGTTTGACCTCAGGCTTCACCTCGGCTTTGGCTTCAGGCTTCTCCTTCTCTTTCAGAAGCTCGCCGACGTCCTTTTCGAGCGATCCGAGATAATCTGCGATGCTCCAAGCGACCTTTTGCCCGCTCGCGGTGAGCTCTATTCCACTGACCAAATCTGGAGCGGTTTCGTACCGAATGTGGATTTCGGCTGAAAATGTTTCGTTGAGAGCGTTCTGGATCGTCGCTCTTTGCTCTGGCGGGAGGTCAAAGGCGCTGCGCACAAGGGCGGTGCCCGACGCTGTCCTTAAGGCATTGGCAATGTTCGATTTTGCCTGGCCATCCATAGCTCCCAAGCGGCGTGTAAACACCTCAACCAGGCGTTCCTCCAAACTGGTCGTGGCCAAGTCGGTCAGCGCTTTCCGCGCGATGGCGAACACTTCCCCTTGCGTCCGGCAAATAAGGGCTTGATTTAGGTTTTGGGCATCGCTTCTCAGCGCGTCCTTTCGCTTCGCAGTGAGCGCGTCGGCTGCCTTCCGCGCCTCGTCGAGCAAACGCTGACGTTCGGTTTTGGCCTCGTCCGTGGCCTTACTCAAGAGTGCGGCGCGCTGCTGGTCAAACTCTTCATTCTTGTGCTGAAACTCGTCGTGTTCCTTTTGAGCGTCGGCCTTCTTGGCGTCCGCGTCCGCGATCTCCTTGGCGATCCGCTGTTCGCGCACGTCGATAGCGGCAAGGACGGGTTTGTAAAGAAATCGCTTCATCAACCACACGAGGATGAGGAAGTTGAGCGCCTGCGCGACGACGGTGTACCAATCGATGAGCACTGGGTCACTTCCCCGTGGCCTGGGAGATCACGTGGTTCCAGAACGGGTTGGCAAAAATGAGAATCATCGAAACCACGAAACAGTAGATAGCCGTGGATTCGATCATCGCCAGGCCGACGAACAAGGTGCGCGTGATGGTGGAGGAGGCGTCGGGCTGCTGGGCCAGTGAAGTCAGCGCTGTCGCGACCGCCCTTCCTTCCGCAAGCGCGGGCCCCATCGTGCCGAATCCGGTGGTCAGGCCGGCGATGATGATGGATGCCACCGCGATAATAGTCATATTGTCCATGGGGTCTCCTTCAGTTGGTTCGCTGTCGCTTCAAGTCTTGACTGCCGGTTGGGGTTTGCGTGTGCGGATAGCAGCGGCGATGTAGACCGCGGCCAGGATGCTGAAGATGTATGCCTGGACCATCCCGGTGAGCAGGCCGAGCAGGGTCATGACGATCGGAAAAATGAAGGGCGTGATGGTGAGAAGAATCGCGATGATCATCGCCCCGCTCATCATGTTGCCGAACAGACGGACGGCCAGGGCTAGCGTACGCGAAAGCTCGCTGATGATGTTGAATGGCAACATGATCACCGTTGGCTTGATGTAGGACTTGAGATAGCCGCCCACACCTTGGTCCGCGATGCCGAAGAGGGGTACCGCGACGAACACGCAGAGCGCGAGTGCCACAGTGGTCGACAGCGAGCCCGTCGGCGGGTCGTAACCGGGAAGGATCGTACACACGCTGGCGGTGGCGAGAAAGAGAAAGAGTGTGCCCAGGAAGCCAAGATACTTTTCCGGATGGGGGAGGCCGACTTCCTCGATCTGTTTCTCGATCCCTGTGACGATGATTTCCAGAAAGTTCTGCCATCGGGAACGATTCTGATCAGTGGAAAGCTTGCGCGTGATGAGCTTTGAGCCCACGGCGAGGATGAGCATCAGTCCCCAGGTGAACGCAATGGTACCGTTGAGCTTCAGAAACCCGCGCTGCCAGAGTATCATCTGGTCGGGACTAAGGCGCATGGGTTGCCTCCTGTGCCGAACCGGTTTGGTTTTGTCCCGATGGTCGCGTCAGGCGGATGACTCCGAATCGGGCAGCTATGAACCCGAGGAGACACAACAGCAGTCGCTCCCAGTAGTGGCCCGAGAATAGGTAGAAACCAGCCGCAACAATACTGATTCGCAGTATCAGGCTAGCGAAGATCCAAAGAGCAGGATGCTTGGAGTAGAGGCTCTTGCGAACCGTCCACCAAAGGCCGCCGAAGAAGACCACGCCCAGTACTGCACCCAAAACCCAGGCCAGGGCCATCATCAGCGTTTCATTCATCGCCTTGTTCCTGTTCATCGCGCATGGCTTTGTCTTCCTTGGCGACCCAAAACCACGCATTCAGGCAGCCAATCGCGAGTCCGGCCACGAGCAGTGCCAGTGTCCAGGCATGTTTGCCTGAATGGTGTTTGTCCAGCCAAAGACCAAGCGCAGCGCCGAGCAGCGTAGGAACGGCAACCGACCAGCCGACAATTCCCATCATGCCAAGGCCAAACCAGACACCCTGGCCGGGATTGCGTCGTGCCTTGAGCTTGCGCGCAGCCTTCGCGCCGATCTGCTCGGCGAGGGGCGGCCCGCTGCTCGAAACCTTCTTGTTCGTGTCGTCACTCATGTTGAAAGGCCGCCAATCGACTCAGAAACCCGCTCTCCAACTTCGTCATGACCGAGCGCACGCTCTTCTCGCGTTCGTCCAGGGTCAGAAACTCCTTCTCGACCAAAGCGTGCAATTGGCCGAGATCTGATCCCCCCGACGCCCGACGCACGGACACCAGCACGTCTGTTCCGGCCTTGACCAGAATCCCTTCATCCACGGCTAGGAAAGCCTCGCCCTCGGCCTGGGTTTGGTAGATCAGGATTCCCGGCGTGAGGGCCGCCACGCAATCGAGTCGGTGCGGCAGGAGTCCGAAGGAGCCCTCGTGTGTCTCGGCGACAATGCGCGAGACGCCCGTCTTGTCCGCAAAGATCTGGAATGGCAGGAGAACCTTGAGATTCATGAGTGCCTCAGGCATGGGCCACCTTCGCTTGCGGTTCCGGTTTCGCCTCGGGTTTTGCCTCGGGTTTTGCCTCAGGCTTCGCCTCGGGCTTTGCCTCGGGCTTCGCCTTTCCCTTCGCTTCGTCAATCGTCCCGATCATGTAGAGCGCGCTCTCCGGCGAGTCCTTGAGCTCATCGCGCAGGATCCGTTCGCAGCCGTCGAGCGCGTCCTTGAGGCTGACAAGTTTTCCTTTGAGTCCACTGAACTGTTCGGTCGTGAAGAAGGGCTGCGTGAGGAAGCGCTCCAACCTGCGCGCGCGTGCGACGACCTTGCGGTCGTCGGGCGAAAGTTGTTCGAGGCCGAGCATGGCAATGATGTCCTTGAGATCCGCGTATTGGGCGAGCGTCCGACGGATCGCTTGCGCCAGGTCGTAGTGACGTTTGCCAACGATGCCGGGTGTTGCCATCTTGGAGCTCGATTGCAGCGGGTCGATGGCCGGGAATAGCCCCTCGCTCGCCCGCTTGCGCGAAAGAACAACGGATGCGGACAGATGCGAGAAGGTATGCACCGCCGCCGGGTCGGTGAAATCGTCGGCCGGGACATACACCGCCTGGATGGAGGTGATGGCTCCCGTATCGGTGTTGGCGATGCGCTCTTCCAATGCCGAGAGCTCGGTGCCCATGGTGGGTTGATAGCCCAGGCGAGAGGGCATCTGGCCCATCAAGCCGGACACCTCCATGCCGGCCTGAATGAATCGAAAGATATTGTCGATGAGCAGCAACACATCCCGGTGCTCGTCGTCGCGGAAATACTCGGCCATGGTCAGCGCCGCGTGCCCCACGCGGAAGCGGCTGCCTGGCGGCTCGTTCATCTGGCCGAACAGCATGACCATGTTGGGCAGGACGCCAGCCTCCTTCATCTCGCGGTAAAGCTCTTCGCCCTCGCGGCAGCGCTCGCCAATTCCACAAAAGATGCTCACCCCTTCGTGGTGCCCGATCATGTTGTGGATCATCTCGGTGAGTAGCACCGTCTTGCCCACGCCAGCCCCGCCGAACAGACCCGCCTTCCCGCCGCGCTCGAGGGGAACCAGCACGTCGATGACTTTGATGCCGGTCTCAAATACTTCGGACTTGGTGGAACGTCGGGAGAGCGGTGGCGGCGCCCGATGCACGGAGCGCCACTCGACATCGGTCAGCGTTGCTCCACGGTCGATGGTGTTGCCAAACACGTCGAACATGCGCGAGAGAATGGCCTTGCCCACCGGCGCTTTGAGCGGCCCGCCAGTGTCTTCGACTTGCATTCCGCGAGCTAGACCCTGCGTGGGGGTCAGCGCAATTCCGCGCACGTGGTGCGCATCCTGCTGTGCCAACACCTCGATGACAATTCGGCCACCGTCTCCAGCGCGCAGTAACGAGTAGATGGGAGGCAAACGATGTTCGAACCGCATATCCACCACGCTGCCTCGTATCGAGGTGACTGAGCCAAGATTCGAGGTGCTTGGTCTATCGCCCATGCATTTCCGTCTCCTTGAGCGCTTCGCCCTTGGACGCGATAACCGCCAGTAATTCGTTCCAGGATTTCACGAACGATTTTGCGCCCTCGTCCTGCAGCCGGGCGGCCAGGACGTCCACCTGGATGCCTGAGTTCGCGAACTCGCCCAAGACCTGTTCGCAATCGCCACCGTCCGGTGCCATGATCGAACCAAGCTCTCCGTGATCGGCGAGGGCTTTCAGCGTCGCCTCGGGCATCGTGTTCACCGTGAAAGGGGAAGCGAGGGCCTTGATGTAGAGAATGTCGGAGGCTTTGGGATCCTTCGTGCCGGTGCTGGCCCACAGCAGCCGTTGCGGTCGGGCACCGTGATTGTACGCGCGCTGCCAGCGCGCGCTGCTCAACTGGTTGAGGTACGCGCTGTAGATGCGGCCGGCAACGGCGATGCCGAGCCGGTTGCTTAGCGTCTCCGGAACCTTGCCCGCCACTGCGGCATCCCAGCGGCTGATGAACATCGAGGCCACGGAGCCAACCTGGGGATTGAGCCCGGAGGCAATCCGCCGTTCGATGCCGCGCAAATACGCCTCGGCCGCGGCCAGGTATTGCTCGCGCGAAAACAGAAGTGTCACGTTGACCGGCACACCCGCAAAGATGGCCTCCTCGATGGCCGGCAGACCTTCTTTGGTGCCAGGGATCTTGATGAACAGGTTGGGACGTCCCGCTCGCGCAGAGAGCTCTTTGGCGGCGGCGATGGTCTTGGCTGTTTCATGCGCGAGCAGCGGCGACACCTCGAGCGACACCCATCCATCCACACCGTTTGTGCCATCATGAACCGGGCGGAAGAGATCGGCCGCCCGAATAAGATCGTCCAGCGCCAGGTCGAAGAACAGGACCTCTCCGGTTCTTCCCTTCGCCAGATCCTCGCGAATCGCGGCGTCGTAGGCCGCACTGCTCTTGATGGTATGATCGAAGATCGTCGGGTTCGAGGTCAGACCGGTCACAGACAGTTCGTCGATATAGCATTTGAGCGTGCCATTGTTGAGCAGATCGCGCGTGATGTTGTCGAGCCAGAGGCTCTGGCCCAGGTTGTAAAGCGTTTGCGTGGCTTTCATATGGTTGATCTCCTATCGGTCAGAGCTGGTGGCGGATGGCCTTCAATTCCCGGCGGCGTTTCGCGGTGGTCTTGGGATAAGCCATCCTAAGACCAGCGAGCGTGTCCATGACGATTTGGGAGACAATCAGCCGGGCATTTTCCTTGTCATCGGCGGGGACGACATACCAGGGCGCACGAGCGGTGCTGGTCGCAGTCAGGCAAGCCTCATAAGCCCGCATGTAACTCTTCCAGTATTTCCGCTCGTGAATATCCGCCAGGCTGAATTTCCAGTTCTTCTCCGGTTCATCGATACGCGCGAGGAAACGATTCCGCTGTTCGCCTTTCGATAGATGCAGGAAGAACTTGACGACCCGAGTGCCGTTGCGGTGGAGATGGTCTTCCAAATCCGTAATGGAACGATAGCGCTCGCTCCAGAAGCTCTTCTGGTGACGTAACTCTTCCGGAAGCCCCTGGCGGCTGAGAATTTCCGGGTGCACCCGGACGATGAGCACCTCCTCGTAATAGGAACGATTGAAGATACCGATCCGCCCGCGTTCCGGCAGATGACAGGTCGTGCGCCAGAGAAAGTCGTGTTCCAGCTCCTCGGCGCTCGGCTGTTTGAAAGCGAAGACCTCGCAGCCCTGCGGATTGACCCCGGACATGACGTGCCGGATGGCGCCGTCCTTGCCGCCGGCGTCCATACCCTGAAAAATCAAAAGCAACGCCTGGCGATTCGACGCGTAGTGAAGACATTGCAACGCGCTTAACTCTTCCACGTGTCTCTCTAGGAGTTTTTGATACCGCCTTCTTGATTTGTAAAAGGGCTTCACCTTCGTCGGCCACTCTCTAAGTCTGACCTTGGCTCCGGGGCGCACCCGGAAATTTCTTGAATTGATCTTCATCCTTGCTCTCCCAGCCATGTCAGCCGCGCTGGTCCTAGCCAGGCTTCAAAGGGAAAATCGGCCCTATCGTCCATGCGATGGCTCCTTGGCTCTTCCATAGCGGCGGATCAAGACGTTAGTAGAACTATCGTGCGTGAGCTCGTGCTCGGCCCCGGGCTCGAGCTCTGGGATGATGCGCGCGGCGAGCGCCTTTCCCAGCTCGACGCCCCACTGGTCAAAGGAGTCAATGCCCCAGATCGCGCCTTGAGTGAAAACGCTGTGTTCGTAAAGCGCAATAAGCTTCCCCAGTGCCTCCGGGGTCAAGCGTTCCAGCAGGATCGTGCTGGACGGACGGTTGCCCTCGAAGGTTCGGTGCGGTGCCAGCCATGTCGGTGTGCCCTCGGCTTGGACCTCCTGCGAGGTCTTGCCAAAGGCCAGTGCCTCCGCTTGGGCAAGCATGTTGGCGAAAAGCAAGTCGTGATGGCGTCCGAGCGGGTTTAGCGGACGAAGAAAGCCGATGAAGTCACAGGGGATGAGCTTGGTCCCTTGATGAATCAGTTGGTAGAAGGAATGCTGGCCGTTGGTGCCCGGCTCGCCCCAGTAGATCGGACCGGTTTGGTAGTCGACCTCGGTCCCAGCAAGCGTCACGTGCTTGCCGTTGCTCTCCATCGTCAACTGCTGAAGGTACGCCGGGAAGCGCTTCAAGTACTGCTCGTAGGGAAGTACAGCGATGGTCTGGGCGCCACAGAAGTTGTTGTACCAGAGGCCCAGAAGCCCCATGATCACCGGCAAGTTGCGTTCGAAAGGGGCCGTACGGAAATGCTCGTCCATCTGGTAGAACCCGTGGAGCATGGCTCGGAAATGGTCTGGGCCGATGGCGATCATCGTCGAAAGGCCAATCGCCGAATCCATGGAGTAGCGTCCGCCGACCCAATCCCAAAACTCGAACATGTTCGCCGCGTCGATGCCGAACTTCGTTACCTCCGCGGCGTTGGTCGAGACCGCAACAAAGTGGCTAGCTATGGCGGCGGGATGTTTCAAAGCCTTGAGTAGCCAATCGCGGGCCGTGTGCGCGTTGGTCATGGTCTCCAGGGTCATAAAGGTCTTCGACGAGATGATGAACAGCGTTTCCTCAGCGTCGAGGTCGCGGGTAGCCTCGGTGAAGTCGGTGCCGTCGATGTTGGACACGAAGCGGAAGCTCAGGTCGCGCTGGCTGTAGAACCGCAACGCCTCGTACGCCATCACCGGCCCCAGGTCGGAACCACCGATGCCAATGTTGACGACGTTGCTGATCCGCTTGCCGGTGTGGCCCTTCCATTGGCCACTGCGAACCCGATTGGAGAAACCGGCCATTTTGGCGAGCACAGCGCGGACCTGAGGCACGACGTCTTCGCCTTCCTCCATGATGGATTCATCTTGGGGGGCACGCAGCGCCACGTGCAGGACGGCCCGCTTTTCCGTAACGTTGATCTTCTCACCGCGAAACATGGCATCGACGCGGGCCCGCAAACCGGACTCCTCCGCCAGTTGCAAAAGAAGCCTCAATGTCTCGTCGGTGATGAGGTGTTTGGAGTAGTCAAAGTAGATCCCGACGGCCTCGGCCGACATTCGCTCGCCGCGCTTTGGGTCGTCTGCAAAGAGCTTCCGCAGGTGCAACTTGCGCATCTTCGGGTAGTGGGTTTCGAGGGCCTGCCATGCCGGAAGCTTCGTCAGCGGCGCGATGCCATTGTCCATAGTCATCCCACTTCCATCGCAGCGTCGTATTCGCCGCGACGTGCGGCCTGGTTGCACCTGGCTCGATGATAGAGAGCCTTCTGCGCCGCCGCCACGTGGGCTTCCTCGCCTCGCCAGATCTCCAACGCCGGTTGTTGGATGGCGCGGGCAAAGGAAAATGCCAAGGCCCAGGGCAGCTGCGACTTGAATTGAACATTCATGGCATTTAGACGGGCCGAGGCCAGCTCGGGGGATTGGCCGCCCGACAGGAACGCGATCCCGGGAACAGCAGGCGGAACTGCTCGCAAGAGACACCTCACCGTGGCATCGGCGACCTCGTCCACTGGCTCTTGCGTGGGGCAGGCCAATCCCGGAACTACCATGTTGGGCTTCAGGAGCATTCCTTCTAGCATCACGGGCTGGCTGCCAAGGTGGTTGAAGACCCTTCCCAAGACTTCTTCCGTGACCACGCAACAACGCTCGAGGGTGTGCGCGCCATCCATGAGCACCTCCGGCTCGACGATGGGAACCAGACCGGCCTCCTGACACAGAGCCGCGTAGCGAGCCAGCGCCTCAGCGTTCGCCTCGATGCAGGCCCGACTAGGAATGCCATCGCCTATCGCAATCACCGCGCGCCACTTGGCAAAACGGGCGCCCATCTTGGCATAGTCAGCGAGACGCTCGCGCAGGCCATCCAGGCCATCGGTCACCTTCTCTCCGGGGTGTTCTGCCATATCCTTTGCACCCGTATCGACCTTGATGCCCGGAATGATTCCCGCGTCGATGATGGCTCTAACAAAGGAAGTGCCGTCGTTCGTGTGCTGGCGGATGGTCTCGTCGTATAGGATCGTGCCGCTGATGCTGTCACAGAGGTCGGGAGTCGTGACGATGAGCTCTCGATACACCCGCCGCGCATCCTCGGTCTGGGGGATGCCCAACTTTGCGAATCGTTTGTTGCAAGTTGGATTGCTCTCATCCATCGCCAGCAGACCCTTGTCGTCTGCGACAAGCTCTCTCGCCGTGAATATCAGCTCTTGCGCATTCATTGATGGTTGCCCCACTTCCAGTTGCGAATCTCCGGAAGATCCTGGCCGTTCTTCTCGATGTACTGCTTATGCTCGACGAGCCTGTCCTTGAGTTGCTGCTTGAGGTAGATGCCCTTGTCGCCGGTCTGTGGCAGGCGGTCGATGACGTCCATCACCAAATGGAAGCGATCAAGATCGTTCAACACCGTCATGTCGAAGGGCGTGGTGATGGTTCCCTCTTCCTTGTACCCGCGGGCGTGGATGTTATCGTGGTTGGTACGTCGGTAGGTGAGCCGGTGAATCAGCCACGGGTAGGCATGGAAGGCGAAAATGACGGGCTTGTTCTTGGTGAAGATCTCGTCGAAGTCGACATCGCTGAGCCCATGGGGATGCTCGGACTGTGGCTGCAACTTCATGAGGTCCACGACGTTGACGACCCGAATCTTCAGATCGGGCAGACGTTCTCGCATGATGGAGACGGCGGCGAGTGTCTCTAGCGTCGGTACATCGCCACAGCAGGCCATGACCACATCGGGGGAAACGCCTTGATCGTTGCTGGCCCACTGCCAGATGCCAATGCCCTCGGTGCAGTGCTTGACGGCAGCGTCCACGGTCAGCCACTGCGGCGCGGGGTGCTTGCCAGCGATCACAAGGTTGACGTAGTGGCGGCTGCGCAGGCAATGGTCCATCACCGAGAGCAGGCAATTGGCGTCAGGCGGGAGATAGACCCGCACGATCTCGGCTTTCTTGTTCACCACGTGGTCGATGAAGCCGGGATCTTGGTGGGTAAAGCCGTTATGGTCCTGCCGCCAGACATGGGACGCAAGCAGGTAGTTCAACGAGGCGATCTTCCGTCGCCATGGCAGGTGTGCCGTGACCTTGAGCCACTTGGCGTGCTGATTGAACATCGAATCGATGATGTGGATAAATGCTTCGTAACAGTTGAACAGGCCGTGCCGCCCGGTAAGCAGGTACCCTTCCAGCCAGCCCTCGCACTGATGTTCGCTGAGCATCGAATCCAGCACCTGCCCTGCAGGGGCGAGAAATTCATCGTTCGCAACCGTCGCGGCGTTCCACTGGCGATTCGTCACCTGGAAGAGGGCTTCAAGTCCGTTGGAGAGCGTCTCGTCCGGACCGAAGACTCGGAAATTGCGCTGTTCTGAGTTCAGCTTCGCCACATCGCGAAGGAAAGGTCCAAGAACATGAACGTCCCCTCGTCCGCGCACCCCAGGCTCGGGCACGCTCTCCGCGTAGTCCCGGAAATCTGGCATTCGCAGGTCCCGCAGAAGGATGCCACCATTGGCGTGCGGGTTTGCTCCCATGCGTCGTTCGCCCTTCGGTGCCAGCTCAGCCAACTCTGGTTTCAAGCGCCCCCGCGCGTCGAAGAGCTCCTCTGGCCGGTAGCTACGGAGCCAGTCTTCCAGGAGCTTGAGGTGCTCGGGATGGGTCGCCGGATCGGAAAGTGGAACCTGGTGCGCACGGAATGTGCCTTCAACCTGCAGGCCATCGACCATTTTCGGTCCCGTCCAGCCCTTGGGTGACTTGAGGACGATCATCGGCCAGCGCGGCCGAGCGGAGTCATTCTTGCTCCGCGCATTGCGTTGGATTTGGCAAATGCTCTCCATGGCCAGGTCCAAGGTGCTGGCCATGAGTTGATGCATCTTCTCCGGGTCATCACCCTCCACAAGGTGAGGTGTCCAGCCGCAACCTCGCAGGAATTGCTCCAATTCCTCATTTTCGATGCGGGCAAGCACCGTCGGGTTGCTGATCTTGTAGCCATTGAGGTGCAGGATGGGCAGCACGGCTCCGTCGCTGATCGGGTTGAGGAATTTGTTGGATTGCCATGCCGTGGCCAGAGGTCCCGTTTCAGCTTCGCCATCGCCGACCACACAGGCGACAGTGAGATTGGGATTGTCGAAGACGGCGCCAAAAGAGTGGCTTAGCGAGTAGCCCAGCTCGCCGCCTTCGTGGATCGATCCCGGACATTCCGGCGAGGCATGGCTGGGAATGCCGCCGGGAAACGAAAACTGGAGAAATAGTTTTCGCAGGCCGGCCTCATCCTGACTGATATTGGGGTATATCTCGCTGTAAGTGCCTTCGAGATAGGTGTTGCCTACGACGGCCGGCCCGCCGTGCCCCGGGCCGGAGACGTAGATCATGTCGAGGTCATATTTCTTGATGACCCTGTTCAAGTGCACGTAGATGAAGTTCTGGCCGGGGGTCGTCCCCCAGTGTCCCAGTAACATGTGCTTCACGTCGGCAAGCGTCAGCGGCCGCCGCAAAAGCGGATTGTCGTAAAGATAGATCTGGCCGACCGATAGGTAGTTGGCGGCGCGCCAGTAGGCATCCATCGCGTGGAGCAGTTCCGGGGAAAGCGTATCGGTCGGCATGGTTAACTCACGATTTCTTTCTTGATGTTTTTATAAGCACGACAACAACCAGTGCCACTATCAGCACCGCGCTGAGCGGCCAAATCCAAACCCCTCCACCGATCCTTCCACTCATCCATCCACCCATCCATCCAGATGCATGATTCATGACAAGCTCTCCTTTCTACGCGAGCAGCTGTTAGCGAAATTGTGCTCGTGCGGCAGCCTCGTCGGTCCAGTAACCGCGGCGATTGTAGTGCCGATGCAGAGCGTCCTCGTAATCTCGAGTGAGCGCAGATTCGTCCGTGAATTCGGGCGACTGTTTGATGGCCTCGCGGGAGAGATGAATGAAGACTTTCGATTCACTCCAACTAACCCGCTCGATCCATTGCGGTGCGATGAGCACTCGCTTCCCCGGCCACCAGTTTCGCGTATCGACGATGATATAGCGAATCGCCCAGGTCTCGTCATCAATGACGAAATCCTCAACGTGGCCAATAGAGCCATCCTTCGCCTCAATGTTATAGCGAGTCACGTCGGAAGTGCTGCGCAAGTGAGGATCCCAGCTCTTCTCGGCTTTGGCGCGGTTCTTCCACTCTTCGCGGTCGCGCGCAATATAGGGATAGGAACCCCACATGTATGGACCACCCCAATACATCGGCCAGCCATAATATCCATAGTATGATTCTTCGTATTGCCGTGAGACAGGTGCGTGACGATCCAAGGCCGGGCTTCCTTCAATCTGCTTCTTGCTTAAATCGACGGTGATGTGGTGCTTTCCCTTGCTCACGGCGCCAAGCGCGTAAGGGGATAGAAGCACATGTCGTCCCGTAAGCCAGTTGCCGGAGTCGGCGACCAAATAGCGGACTACCCAGTGCTTGTCATCGAAGTAGAACTCTTCGACCCTTCCAATTTCACCGTCAAGGCTGTCCAGTTTGTACCCGGTCAGTGTCTTCGCGCTATGTAGCATAACAATATCCCTTTCGTTTCTTGTGTAGTGTCTCGTGCCGCTGTTACTTGTCCTTCGGCGAGGCGACGCCCGTTGTGGACAGAAACTTTGTCCGACAGTGGTCGCTGCAAAAGGAGAAAGTCTTGCCATCGCGTTCGGCGTGGAGAGCGGTCGCTCCGTCTACTGTCATCCCGCAGATTGGGTCCTTCGTCGTGGATGTCGTGTCCTTCATGGTCATATCCTTTCCGTTGTCTTCATGGTTGGGTGTTGGGGTTCATTCGTAGCGGGCGCTTCCGCCATCGGTTTGCTCGATATGGCGAGTCCCAGGACCCGGCAAACCGAGCGCGCAATCATCAGTTCTTCGTCCGTGTGAATCACTCGGACGTCCACCCGGCTGTTGGCCGAGGAAATCACGCCATCATTTGCCGCGTTGTGTCGCCCTGCGAGCTCGATTCCAAGAAACTCAAGACCATTGCAAATCCGCGCACGGACTGGAGGCGCGTTCTCCCCGATACCGCCGGCGAACACCAGCGTGTCGAGTCCGCCCATCGCAGCCGCAAATGACCCAATCGCCTTCTTGATCTGGTAGCAGAATAGCGCCACCGCTTCGGCAGCGCGCACGTCGTCCATTTCGCAGGCGAGCAGTTCACGCATGTCGGAGCTCGTTTCTGAGATGCCTAACAGGCCGGATTTGAAGTTGGCCATCTCATTGAATTGCTTCGCGCTCATGCTCTCAGTGCGTGCCAGATACCCGACCAGCCCGGGATCAAGATCACCCGAGCGGGTGCTCATTGGCACTCCTGCTGTCGGCGTGAAGCCCATGCTTGTGTCCACCGGCTTGCCATGGTTTACCGCGGCCAGGCTCGCACCATTGCCAAGGTGTGCTAGGACAACTTTCCCATGCGCCGCTTCTGCGCCGGCCAGCCGACCAAGTTCACCCATGAGAAACGCATATGAGAGCCCATGAAAGCCGTAACGCCGTACCCCCAGTGCTTCGTAGCGCCGAGGTATCGGCAGCAACCGGGCAACGCGAGGCAGTTCATGGTGAAACGCGGTATCGAAACACGCCACTTGGGGCAGGTCAGGGAAACGGCGATGAAATGCCTCGGTCAACAGGATCTCTTCCGGCAGATGCTCAGGATCGAATGGGCTGAGACGGTGTAGCTCCTCGAGCATTGCCGCAGTGATTCGTTGCGGGCTTGTAAAATTGGGCCCGCCATGCACCACGCGATGACCTACCGCCAGCAATCCATTGCTCCGGCTGCGCTCCCCGACCCAATCCATCAGGGCTCCGACCGCTGCCGTGTGGTCCGGTGCCGTCACGGAGCGGGAGAAGGTATCCTCCTGGCTTAGTCCCTTCACGGCGAAGGTGGCATTCGGAAGGCCGATCCGATCGATCGCACCCTTCAACATGCATTGAAGCGAGTCGCGGATCTCAAACAGGGCAAACTTGATGCTCGAAGAGCCGCCATTGACCGTCAATACGCGTCGGCTAGATGGCAGCATGGACCAGTTCCTCACCGCTCTGCAATCCGAAGGAAGCCAGCCTTGCGCACGTCGACCTGTAGTCCGTGTGAAGAACGCATCGTATCCCCAATCGGGTCGCAATCTCGACGAACATTGGGGTGTTCTCGACGTAGGCAACCTGTTGCGCTGGCGTGTGCGCAAGATCCAGCGCCATCCGAAAGATGTCGGCATCGGGTTTTCTGAGGTGGACGTAGCAGGAGGAGATGTACGCGTCTACGATGCCGTCGAGCCTGAACTTTTGGATGCGGTAATCATTCAGTACCCGAGCCTCGTTGCTAACCGCAATGACCTTCAGTCGGTACTTCCCCTTGAGCTCACGAACCAATTTGAGCATGTCAGGGTAGGGCGTCGATTGCGCAAACATGAATTTGCGAAACTCGCCCCGAGTGAATGGCCGGCTCCGAAAGAAGACCACGTGATCCAGATACTCATTCTCGGTAAGTTTGCCTTCCTCGTAGGTGTCGAAGACCATCTGATGTCGCGCTTCCATCTCAACTGCTTCAAGCTTGAATTTCTTCACCGCTCGCTTACGGGCACGACGGTCCCATCCGTCGCTGAGAAGGACCCCTCCGATATCCATGAACAAGGTCCTGATTGGCACCCCGTTTCTCATGCGGCCTTTTCGAGGGCCGTTTGCCCGTGCTGCTGGTTCGGTCCTCGAAGCAACAGTATGGCGCTGGAGTGGGCGCCCAATCGATAGACACGAGTGTCTTCGAGAAGTGGTTCCTCGCCAGCGGCAAATAGGTCGTGGGGCTCCTTCTGAGCGGTGTCTGCGGCAATGTACCAACGAGCCGGCGAATGCTTCAGAGGCAGAAGGAAATCGACGCCGTCCTTGCTGGCATTGAACATCAGGCAGAGAGAATGCTGCTCGTTCTCAGGGATTAGACAAGCTAGTTGCCCTTCTTGCGGGTCAGCCCAATTCGGCAGCCCCTCACGGGCTCCAAACCAACGTATCTCGGCATCGGAATAGAATTGACCTTTGCTAAGCACTGGATGGGCTCGACGAAAGGCGATCATACCGCGCGCAAAACGAAGAATTTCCACATGCCGCTCTAGGGAGGCCCAGTCGAACCAGCTCGTTGCGTTGTCCTGGCAATAGGCATTGTTGTTACCGCCCTGTGTGCGGCGAACTTCGTCGCCAGAGAGCAGCATCGGAACCCCGCGCGAGATGAATAGGGTCAAGAGAAAATTCTTGATCTGGCGCTTCCGTAAGGCTTCGATTTCGGGGTTGGAGCTGTGCCCCTCCACCCCGCAGTTGTCACTGAAGTTGTAGTCCGTTCCGTCGTGGTTGTCTTCCCCATTACCCTCATTGTGCTTAGTGCGATAGCTCACAAGATCGTTCAAGGTGAAGCCATCGTGGCAGGTCACGAAATTGATGCTGCTTTCGGGCCCTTTACCCGATTTGTGGTAGATGTCCGCGCTGCCGCAAATGCGACTGGCAAACAGACCCATCATCCCATCGTCACCGCGCCAGAAGCGTCGGACATCATCTCGGTACTGCCCATTCCACTCCGCCCAGCGGCGTTCTGAGAATCGGCCGACTTCGTACGCACCGGCGGCGTCCCACGCCTCTGCGATGAGCTTCACGTCTCGCAAGATTGGATCCTGGGCAATCCGTTCAAGCAACGGAGCATTGGCTAGCAATTTTCCGGTGCCGTCCCGACTTAGAACCGACGCCAGGTCGAATCTGAAGCCATCCACGTGCATTTCAACCACCCAGTAGCGCAAGGAATTCAGGATGTGCTCACGTACGACAGGATGGTTGGCGTTGACGGTATTTCCTGTGCCTGTGAAGTCCTTGTAGTAGCGTTTATCGTCAGTCAGGGTGTAGAAGATCGCGTTGTCAATGCCGCGGAAATTGAGCGTTGGCCCCAGTTCGTCACCCTCTGCGGTGTGATTGAACACAACATCTAGAATCACTTCGATACGGGCCTTGTGAAGGGCCCGTACCATCTCCTTGAACTCCAGCTTTTGCTGACCCAACCCTCCCGAGCTGCTGTAGGAGCCTTTCGGTGCACTAAAGACAACCGGATCGTATCCCCAGTAGTTCTTGAGAAGCCGACCGACTTGTGGGCCGGCGACCCTGAGCGAAGTTTCATTGAACTCCTGGACAGGCATCAATTCCACGGTGGTCACTCCAAGGTCGGTGAGATAGGGAATCTTCTCCATCAGACCTCGGTAGGTTCCCGGATGGGCAACTCCCGAGCTGGGATGAATGGTGATGCCTCGAACGTGCACCTCGTAGATAACTATGTTTGAGGGGGAATGCCGGGGCGGCTGGTCCGCAGCCCAGTCGAAGGGCTCGTTAAGAACCACGCACTTCGGCATGGATTCGCAATCGTCGACCATGGAGATCGCCAAGTCTTGGTCACCGGCCAAAGGGTCATAGCCGCGCGCTTTCGTAAAGTCCCAATTCGGAAGCGGGGATATCGCGGTGGCGAAGGGATCGATAAGGAGTTTGTTGAAATTGAAACGATGCCCTTCGCTTGGTTGGTAGGGGCCATCGACTCGGTAGGCATAGAGTTGACCTGGTGGAATTCCCTTCAGCCAAACGTGCCACACATCGCCGGTGCGGTTGCGTGCGGGATCAAGGTCAATGGCTTTTGCGGGCTTCGCGTCCGTGGGGTGGTCAAAGAGTTCCAGCCGTACACGGGTTGCATGACGGCTAAAGATGGCGAAGTTGATTCCGCCTCCATACTCATGTGTTCCCATGGGCAACGGGACGCCAATTCGAACGTCGGTGTGTTCGGAGACTTTTGCCGCATAGTCCTGGAGCGGGCGTTCAGGCGTCATCGCTGCCACCGAATGCGTGAGTCTTCGAGTGGGATCGCGACGCCGTTGCAGTGCGGTAGCACTCGCGCTGTATAGTCCGCTGCTGAGCGTGATGCCGGTACTGCCCCGCTGTAGACGTAGCTGCTCGATGCGCCTGGTATCTGTCGAGCGCGTTTCATCACCTGCAGCGACGCAACTACGTCGCCGATTTCCTCGGCGTACAGTTCCACTTGCACGGCTTTGGGATCGACTGCGCCGAGATGGAGCTGGACTTCAAAGACGTGCTGCTCGCCAGTCGTTTCCACCTTCACCTCGCCGAAGCTCAGAGAGTCCCAATGGGTGGCCAGATGGTGCCGCCAATCGACTATCTGGCTGCCGAGGGCTCCCGTGTTGGCAAGGCGTGCACGGTAGGCGGCGGCGGCTGGAAGGTAATGCTGTTCGGTATATTCGCGAACGGTGCGGTCGGCTGAAAAGCGAGGGGTCAACTGCGCCATGCTCGCTCGCATTCGCTTAACCCACGCAGCGGAGATTCCATTCGCGTCTCGGGCGTAAAACTCTGGAATTACTCGATTCTCAAGCAGCTCATAAAGCGCCTCGGCTTCGCTGGCATCCCAAGTGGGGTCGTCGCCATGCTCGCGGCCGTCACCCAATGCCCACCCAACGTCGGGTGAGTAGGCTTCTGCCCACCAGCCGTCAAGTTCCGAAAGATTGATGCCACCATTCACAAGCACCTTCATGCCACTTGTCCCGCTTGCCTCCCACGGGCGGCGTGGCGTATTGATCCAAACGTCCACCCCTTGCACCATGTGCTCAGTCAAGAGCATGTCGTAGTCACTCAGGAAGACGACGTGCGGCCGGACTTCAGGCTGGCGGATGAAGGTTATCCATTCATGAATCAGCGCTTGGCCAGCCTTGTCTTCCGGATGCGCTTTGCCCGCGATGATGAGGCGCACAGGACGCTGCGGATTGGTCAGTAGCCTAAGCAGTCGCGGCGGATCCTGCAGCAGCAGGTTTGGCCTTTTGTAGGTCGCGAAACGCCGAGCAAAGCCCAGGGTCAGTGCGGTCGGATCGAAGAGATTATTCGCCTCGTTGATTTCCCCTTGGGAGGCACCGGAGGCGGCGAGTTGCCTCGACAAGCGCTGGCGCGTGTACTCAACGAGAGACCTATTTCCGGCGGCGCGGAAGTGCCAAATATCGGCATCGGAGATCTTTTCAATGTCATGCTCCAGCGTATCGGTTGTCCCGAGCCAGCGTCCCTTTCCACAGGCTTTCGTCCAAAGATCGTCCGCTGCTGCCGAGTCCCAGCTTGGCATGTGAATGCCATTGGTTACGTGTGCGACCGGTACTTCGCTCGCCGGCCAGCGGGGAAAAAGTGGCGCAAAGAGCCGGCGGCTCACCTTGCCATGCAAGCGACTCACTCCGTTGACCGCGCCGCTGCCGCGGATCGCCAAGTAGGCCATGTTGAAACTCTCCGATGAATCGTCGGGATTCTGGCGGCCCAGGGCCAGGAGATCGCGCATGCCAATCCCAAGCTTCTGCTCGGCATAGCGGCCTAGGTATTGCTCGATGAGTGCGGGAGAAAATCTGTCAAAGCCGGCAGCCACAGCCGTGTGGGTAGTGAAAAGGTTTCCCGCTCGCGTGACTGCCAACGCGACTTCAAAGGACTGCCCAGCCTCCTTCATGAAGGCGCGGGCCCGCTCGAGCACGGCGAATGCCGCGTGTCCTTCATTCAGATGGCAGACTTCCGGCCGGATACCGAGCGCATCAAGTAGACGCCATCCGCCGATGCCAAGAAGCATTTCTTGCTTGAGACGAAGCTCTGGCCCTCCGCCGTAGAGCTGGCTGGTGATTCCTCGATGTACCGGGATATTCGCCGGGTCGTTGCTGTCGAGCAGATAGAGCTTGGCCCGGCCGACCTGGACTTCCCATGCGCGAAGCCAGACCGAGTAGCCTGGCAAAGTGATTTCCAACCGCAGCCACTGGCCGTTCGCCTGCCGCAGTGGGGTAATCGGTAGCTGGCCAGGGTCGTTGTAGGGATAGAGAGCCTCTTGCTCGCCGTCTTTGTCGATCACCTGGCGGAAGTAACCTTGCTGGTAAAGCAGTCCTACGCCGACAACCGGCACCCCAAGATCGCTGGCGGCCTTGAGCTGATCGCCGGCCACATTGCCCAACCCGCCCGAGTAGATCGGCAATGCTTCGCTCAACATGAATTCCATGCTGAAATAGGCGATAGATGTCAGGGAAGCCTGTGAATGCTGCTGCTGGAACCAAGCTGGTGCTTCCACTGTTCGCCGCCGTGTCTGGACCAGACGGTCAACCTTGTTGCGGAAGACCGGATCGGCCAAGACGTGTTGAATCCGGTCTCGCGAGACCGTCTGCAAGACAACCCAGGGGTTGTGCGTGATCTCCCAAAGCTCCGAATCAAGGTCCCGCCATACTTCATCGGTGGCATGATTCCAAGATGAGCGCATGTCTAAGGCCAATTCCGCCAGGGAATCGACGCCTTCGACTTCGGTTGGCAGAAGGGTGTCTTTCAGGTGTCCAACACGAGTCTGCTTGCTCACGCGTTCTCCTGAGTTTCGGTCTGGAGCGCTGGCGGAAGGGGTAACGACGGTTCCACTTTGCCTGCCTCGGATATTGGTGCGGTCGCCAGCGCGCAGTTGACAATCGATTGCGCCTCATCAACGATGCGACGCAGGTGCTCGCCATCTTGGAAACTCTCCGCATAGATCTTGTAGATATTCTCGGTTCCTGACGGACGCGCCGCGAACCACCCGGTCTTGGTCACCACTTTCAATCCACCGATGGCAGCACCGTTGCCTGGGGCCCGGGTGAGGACAGCTTGTATGGGTTCGCCGGCCAGGTCCGTGAGCTTCATCTGCTGGGGTGAAAGCTTCGCGAGCAGTGCCTTTTGGTCGGGAGTCGCTGGCGCCTCAACGCGGTCGTAGAGCGGCTCGCCAAACTCGCGTGTGAGGTCCCCGTAGATTTCTCCAGGATCCCGGCCCATCCGGGCCGTGATCTCCGCCGCAAGCAAGGCCGGGACGATGCCGTCCTTGTCGGTTGTCCAGACGGTTCCATCCTGCCGAACGAAAGACGCACCAGCGCTCTCCTCACCACCGAAAGCCAGCGAACCATCCAGCAAACCCTCAACGAACCATTTGAATCCGACTGGCACTTCATAGAGCCTCCGGCCAAACTTTGCAGCAACACGGTCAATCATCTGGGTGCTCACGACAGTCTTGCCGATCGCCGCGCCGGTGGGCCATTTCGGTCGATTCTGCAAGAGATAGAGGATGGCCACCGAAAGGTAGTGATTGGGCGCAAGTAATCCCGCGCTCTTGGTCACAATCCCGTGCCGGTCGTGGTCGGTATCGCAGGCGAAGGCGATCTCGAAGCGGTCCTTCAGGCCAATGAGTCTCTGCATCGCGTACGGCGACGACGGGTCCATGCGGATCTGACCATCCCAATCCACAGTGATGAAGCGAAACGTAGGATCGACGGCTTCATTCACAACCGTAAGATTCAACCCGTAGCGCTCGGCAATCGGTCCCCAATAGTGGACTCCGGCTCCGCCGAGGGGGTCGACTCCCATCTTGATCTTCGCGCCACGAATGGCGTTCATGTCGAGCACGTTGGCGAGGTCGGCAACGTAGGTGTTGAGATAGTCGTGCCGGTGTGTCGTGGATGCGCGAAGGGCTCGCTCGAAAGGGATCCTTTTCAGACCTGCCAGGCCGGCTTCGAGAAACTGGTTCGCCCTCGCCTCGATCCAGTCTGTGACTGTCGACGCCGCCGGCCCACCATTGGGGGGATCGTATTTGAACCCACCATCGTGGGGTGGATTGTGCGAGGGCGTGACGACGATTCCGTCAGCAAGACCGTCATTTCGCCCACGATTGTGCGCAAGAATCGCGTGGGACACGACGGGAGTAGGTGTGTACTCATCCCCCTGCGAGAGCAGGACCTCCACTCCATTCGCGGCCAAGACTTCAAGCGCGCTTACGAGCGCCGGCACGGAAAGGGCATGCGTATCCATGCCGAGAAGGAGCGGGCCATCGATCTTGTTCTGTGCGCGATACAGGCAAATGGCCTGAGTTATGGCGAGGATGTGCCATTCATTGAATGCCTTCTCGAATGCTGAGCCACGATGTCCAGAGGTGCCGAAAACAACCCGCTGGCTTGCCACCGAAGGATCCGGCCTTTCCGAATAGTAGGCCGTTACGAGTCTGGGTACGTTGACCAGCGTCGCCGCTTCGGCCGGCCTCCCAGCGGACGGTACTGGCAGCATCATGGCTTCTCCACGCATTCATGGCCGGTCCCGAGGAGCTGCCGAACCATATTCGCAGCTTGTGTAGACATTCTGATTCCCTTGGGGATAGTCGAATTCCTTGACGCTTGTCGCGACGATTCGATATCCAGGCTTCGACTCGCCATAGTAAATGGATGGCTGCTTTGTGCTTAGGCCGAAGGAAGACTCGGGAGGGATGTTCTCGATAACGTGGCAAGCCTGAAGGCCGGGGGAGAGATCTTGATATCGAGCTTCGCGAGGGCAGTGGAGTCGCTCGAAAAGCCCTCATCGGAGCTGGCGCCGTTTCTTGCCGCCAGACGGACGTCGAGCCAAACATGGAGGAAGACGACAACGAAGGCCGCCAAGGACAATCCCCAGCGCGAGAAGAATAGTTTCGAGAATACGCCGGTGTAGCCGAGCTGCTGCATCCATAGGCCCTTCTGAATATAGCCGAGGGTGAGGGGCGGCATGACGATGAGTACGATCGTTGCAATGATGATGGCTTTGAGCGGATGCCATCGCTTGAGCATTCCGTAGACTCCGGTCACCTTGCCTTTGTCGTTTGCTGTCATTGCGGCTTGCGCACTGTCTGCTGGTTTCTCGATCATGGCCCTACCAACTTTCGAATAGGAGTGAAATACGAAGGCGAGGACCCTTAGGCGGGAAACTCCTTAAGGTCGTTCGTTCCGCCGTGGGCCACGCTCCCGGCCTCGATTCGAGCGGGGTTCTCCGCATTGGAGTCGTCTGAGGGGCTGAGGTCAAGCTTGCCGTGGAAAAACTCCGGTGTAGGCTTCGATGCCTGGTGCGGGCTCCCAGCCGAGCGATCGCTCGTCTCCCGTGCGTAGATGCCGCGTGCCGTCTTCACGGCGATGTGCTCCGGCGCATGAACCATCAGATCGGCCACGCTAAGGACACCCGCCAGATGACCTGTCTCGTCGAGCACCAGCAGTCGGGATAAGCCCACTTCGGTCATCAGCTCGGCAGCGCTGTCCACTGGGCAATCGGGCGCTACGGATCGCACCGAAATCGTCATCATCTCTGCCACTCTGGTGTGCGCAGCGGACCGGTCGTTCCCCATCATACGCAGGGCGATATCGCGATCGGTAATGACTCCAAGCGGCTTGCCATCAGGGTCGCAGATCGGGAGAAATCCCAAATTGTGGAAGGCCATCAATTGGGCGGCAGCCGCGACGGTTTCG
>Ga0224559_1000339_pt1 | contig 32612 bp, 31 predicted proteins | sample 714S33034metaG_FD_180676 | JGI IMG/M metagenome (GOLD analysis project Ga0224559, IMG submission 180676) | Peat soil microbial communities from Stordalen Mire, Sweden - 717 S3 30-34 | ecosystem: Environmental > Terrestrial > Soil > Wetlands > Peat | place: Sweden: Norrbotten County, Stordalen... | reverse complement strand
TCGTCAACTCCAATAGCGCCGGTCAGTGTGGCTGCATCGACCAGGTGGGTCGCGCCCAGTTGCTTTGCGTAAGTCAGTCCATCGGCCAGCACCAGGCGGCCTTCGGCATCGGTGTTGACGATCTCGATGGTCTTGCCGGGTTTATCCGGAGCCTTGGGCATGGCGGTCACCACGTCGCCGGGCTTGTACGCCTTGCCGTCGGGCATGTTTTCCGCCGCGCAGACCACGCAAACGACGCGCACTTTGGGCTTGAGCAGGGCAATGGCGCGCATGGCGCCGAGCATAGTCGCGCCGCCGGCCATGTCGTATTTCATCATTTCCATTTTGTCGGACGGCTTGATGGAGATGCCGCCGGTGTCGAAGGTGATGCCTTTGCCGACAAGTCCGAGGATCGGGCCTTCCCTTACGCCCTCCGGCTCATAGCGCAGCACGATCAGCGCGGGCGGTTCCTCTGAGCCTTGCGCAACGCCCCAGAACGCGCCCATCTTCAGTTCATGGATCTTCTCGGTGGAGAAGAGCGACCACTTTAGCCCGACCTCTTCAGCCATGCGGCCGGCGCGATGGCCGAGCATCATGGGAGTGAGTTTGTTTCCCGGCTCGTTGACCAGCGAGCGGGTGAAGTTCTGGCTCTCGCCCGCGATTACGCCCTCGGAAAACGCCGCTTGCAGCGCATCTTCATTGGAATTGCTCGAGGCCGTATCGAAATTGCTCGAGGCCGCATCTGAATTGCCGGAGGCTGCGAGCTTGAACGACTGTACGCTCTGGTCCTTGCGGTCGCTGCGATAGGTATCGGGGTCGAAGTCGCCCAGAATGGCGCCCTCGACGGCTGCGCGAACGCTGCCCGGCGCGGAAAGTGCCTCCAGCTCAGGCAGAGCCAGGACCAGCTCCCGAATGCCGCGCGGCTTGGTGAAACGAATGGCGGTTCCGGATGCGCTGCGTAGGCTCTGGAAGGTGACCTTGGCTTGCTTGCCCATGCCAACAATCAAGAGCCGCTTTGCCGCCAGTCCGGCGGGAGCGTGCAGTAGAACCGTTTCGTTCGCGCCGGCCTTGAATTCGCCGCTGGCCAGCACGGCGGCGGCCGCGGCCTTGACGGCCTCATCGGTCGTAAGAAGGACGGGGTCGGGCTTGGCGTCGGGCGCCTTGGAAGTCTGTGTGTCGGCGGCCAGCACGGCCAGCAGTTCGGTCTCAATTCCGGCAAGATTGGCAAAAGACAGTTCAGTCCGCATGTCGTCCATTATTTCATTGCGGTTGGCCTTACGGTCAGGAGCCCGCGGAGGTTCGTGGATTCCTCCGAGCGATCGACCGGAAAATGACATTCGGCACGAGAATGACATTTTTCCAAACTGTGACATAATGTGAGTGAGAGGTCATAATGGGAGCTTCAGTCCAGAGTGTTATCAGTGCCAAAGCGCGCCTGAATGACAATGGCCGCATCGTCATCCCCGCTGCCATCCGGCAGGAGATGGGCTTCGCGCCGGGCGACACACTCCTGATGGACGTCGAAGACGGAGTTCTTCGCATCGAGTCGTACCCGGCGCGCATTCGGCGCGTTCAGCAGGAGTTCGCAAAATACGTAAAGCCGGGCGTTCTGGCATCGGACGAACTCATTGCCGAGCGCCGCGAGGAAGCGCGCCGCGAGGAAGAGGAATTTGAGCGCGACCGTGAACGGTGGACGAAGGCGGAGCACCTTGGCTAAGCTTGCCGTCCTTGACTCTTCGGCGGTTCTAGCCGTATTTTTCAACGAGCGTGGAGGCGAGATAGTTGTTCCTGTCCTTCAGGGAGCGCTGCTCAGCACTGTCAACCTGGCCGAAGTTCACACGCGAATGCTCGATCATGGTGTGCCTTCGGAGGTTGCGTGGAAGCGGATGCAGAGCGTGCAGTGCGAGGTCTGCGTTTTTACCGGTGAGCAGGCGCGGATCGCCGCGGAACTGATGCCTATCACCCGCCCCTACGGCCTCTCGCTAGGCGATCGGGCCTGCCTCGCTCTGGCTATTCAGCGCAAGGCCACGGTCTACACGACCGACAAGGTGTGGAAAAAGCTGTCGCTGGGAATCGAGATTGAAGTGATCCGGTGAAATCCTGGGCTGAATGCTGAGCCCGGCGCCAGACCGTTTAGCGTCCCATGCGGTGTTTGCTGGCGTTCACGGCGGCGCGGGCCTCGCGGTCGGCTTCGCGGCGCTTCTCGGTTTCGCGCTTGTCCCAGTCCTGCTTGCCCTTGGCAACGGCCAGTTCGCACTTGACCCGCCCATTGCGGAAATAGAGCCGGGTGGGAATGAGCGTGTGGCCCTTGATCTGCGTCTTGGAGAGTAGCTTGCGAACCTCTTCGCGGTGCAACAGCAGCTTGCGGGTGCGCGTGGCGTCATGGTTGGCTATATTTCCGTGAGAATAGGGACCAATATGCAGGTTGAGCAAAAATGCCTCGCCATCCTTAATGAGGCCGTAGGAGTCTTTAAGGTTGGCTTGGCCCTCGCGAATAGACTTGACCTCAGTGCCGCGAAGCGCCACGCCGGCTTCGAACTTCTCCAGCAGAAAGTAGTTATGGCTGGCGACGCGGTTGTGCGCGGCATCCCGCTCGCCGCTGGCCACGGGGTCGCGGGGCTTGGGAGGCTTGTTGGCGCCGGGAGTGGCCGGCTGAACGATGGTATGGCTGGTTTGGCGAGCCATCGGGAAGCATCCTTGAACCTTCATCCTAGCATTTGCACGGGTCTTGGCCGCGTTGCAGCGGGGCTTTGCTAAAATGGGGCATCGTTGAATGGGAAGAATTGGCAAAAAGAATTGCGTCGAGATTTGCGTCCGGGAAGGCCAGCATGAAGCGGCCGCTGGACGCGGGCTCACCACGGCGCCTGGGAGAACGATGATAAGCCGCTCTGCTGCACAGGCCGCCTCCGGATGGGTTCGGGCCAGGTCGTTTCGGACTAGCCCCGTTTTCTTTCGAGCCTCTCTCTCGATTGCGCTCTTCGCCGTCGTGGCCGTCCTTGGCCTGTCGAGCGTTCAACTGCACGCCGAGTCGGCTGCTTCATTCTTCAAGCGCGGCCAGGCCGCCGAGGCGCGGGAAGACTACGACACGGCTTTCGACGACTACCAGAAAGCCCTCGCCAAGTCGCCCAAGGACCTGGCCTACCGCACGGCGCTCTACAGGGTGCGGACCTCCGCCTCGGCGTGGCATCTGTCCAAAGGCCGAAGACTGGTTCAGAGCGGCGACGAGCAAGCTGCGCTGGTTGAGTTTCTGCATGCCGCGGAGATCGATCCCGGCAACGAGTCCGCGCAGCAGGAGATCGCCAAGGTACGCCAAAAGCATGGCGAAACGACGCCACAGGCCGAGACCAGCCTTTCCGGGCAGGCAGGCGAACAGGCAGAACTCGATTCGATCGGTGCGCCCGCCGTCCTCAAGCCGCTCTCCAACGAGCCCCTCACCCTGCACTACACCGAGGACACCAAGGTCGTCTACCAGGCCATCGGCAAGGCCGCCGGCATCAACATCCTGTTTGACCCCGAGTACACCTCCAAGCGCATTCAGGTGGACCTGAATAATTCGTCGTTGCTCGACGCGCTGCGCATTGTAGGCACGCTGTCCAACACGTTCTGGCGGCCGGTCACCGACAATACGATTTTTGTTGCACAGAATAACCGCGCCAAGCGCACCGAGCTTGACGAGCAGGCGGTGCAAACGTTCTACCTGGCCAACGCCTGGCAGCAAAACGATTTGACCGACGTGCAAACCGCCCTGCGCAATGTGGTGACCGGGAACTTCAAGGTGTACGCCGTGGCGGGCCAGAACGCAATCGTGTGCCGGGGCACGCCCGACGAGCTGCTGCTGGCGCAAAAGCTGATCAACGACCTCGACAAGGCCCGCGCCGAGGTGGTGGTGGACATCGCGGTGCTCGAGGTAAGCAAAAACTGGGAAAGGACCCTCGGCATTCAATGGCCCTCCAGCGTAGGCGTTGCTCTTCAGCCGCCCAATTCCAGCACCTCCTCGACGACTAGTACCTCAGGCACGACAAGCACGACGGGCACCACCGGAACCACCACGGGCGCGATCCCGACGCTTTACGACCTGGCCCATCTCAAAGCAACCAATTTCGCAGTCACCATCGGCTCGGCAACGGCAAACCTGCTTCTGACCGACTCAAATACCAAGATTCTGCAAAATCCGCGTATCCGGGCCACCGACCAACAGAAGGCATTGTTGACAATCGGCAAGCGCATTCCCATTGCCACTGGCTCCTATGGGGGTGGCGGCTTAGGCGGTGTGGGCGGCGTGGGCGGAATCGGCATCGGGGTACAGACCCAGTTCCAGTACCAGGATGTGGGCGTGAAAGTGGAAATGACGCCCACGGTTCATTTCGACAACGATGTGACGTTGAAGATCAAGATCGAAGTCTCATCCCAGTCCGGCCAGGTGACCATCAGCGACGTGACCGAGCCAATCATCGCGCAGAACATTGTGGACCAGGTGATCCGGCTGCGCGAGGGCGAGGCCAGCATCCTGGGCGGCATTCAGGAAAGCCAGGACCAGGTGAGTTGGAACGGCATTCCCGGGCTGAGTTCGATTCCAATTCTCAAATACCTGTTCGGCTCCAAAGACCACACCATCACCAGCGACGAACTGGTCTTCCTGGTGGTGCCGCACGTCGTTCGTTCGCAAAGTATCGACCGGGCCAATCTGCGCGCCATCGACACCGGTGCGGGCACCAATTCGATCGATCTTCGCCGCATTTCGACTGACGGTGCAGGCACTGCGCCGGGCCCGGCACCGGCTGCGAAAGCGCCGCCCGACCATTCACCAATTCCCCACGGTTCCGATGCTGCACGGCCCAATATAGGCGTGGTCCCCGGCCAAAGCGCGATGGCCGCGGCTCCGGCGGCGCTGGCGCAGATGAGCGCGTCCGCAGATGCGAATGGACAAACAGCGACCGCGGCAGCCGCGGCGCACACGCCGGGGTCGCCCGGCAGCGCCGGCGCCTCCAGTTCAGGCCCGGAGAAGGGCACGAGTTTGATGTTCGGCCCACAGACGGCTCCAGTGGCCGTAGGCGCCACATTCCAGGTTCCCGTTGTGGTGTCTGATGGAACGGATATTTCTTCGGTAGCCCTGCAGGTTAAGTACGACCCAACCAAACTCTCGCTGGTCAATGTGAGTCCGGGGGACTATCTAAGCCGCGATGGGCAAGCTGTGTCGCCTGTGCACAGCGATGACGACGGCACGGGGAGTGTCAACGTTGTTGCTTCACGCCCGCCTGGGGCGGCCGGGGTAGGGGGAACGGGCGTAGTTTACATTCTCAGCTTCCAGGCCAAGGTCGCTGGAGAGGCCGTCCTCTCCATGGCCCGCGCGGCGACGACGAATGGCGCCCAGCAGCAAGTTCAGGTTCACGGCGGCCAAGTCAGCATTGTGGTGAAGTAGAGGCGGATGAGCGCGATGCCAATGAGACCGGGGACAGGGAGACGATTGCGGCCAGGCCGTCCATTCGGGTCTGTCCGCCGCGGCGAGCGCGGCCTCACGCTGGTCGAACTGATTGTGACCGTGACGATTCTGTCGATTCTCGCTTCGGCCGCGTTGCCCATTGCCCGCTTCCAGATGAAGCGCCAGAACGAGCGGCTGCTGCGGCGCGATCTGTGGGAGATGCGAGACTCAATCGACCACTACAAGGATGCAGCCGACATGCATGCGTTTCAGACCAAGGTAGACAGCCAAAACTATCCGCCCGACCTGGAGACGCTGGTCAACGGCGTGGACGTGAAGGGCAAGAAGGTGAAGTTTCTGCGCAAGATTCCGGTGGATCCGATGACCGGCAAGGCCGAGTGGGGCTTGAGATCCATGCAGGACGATCCTACGTCGGAGTCTTTCAGCGGACAGAGCGTTTTCGATGTCTATTCAAAGTCTCAGGGGACGGCCCTGGACGGGACCAAGTATTCCACGTGGTAGGTTGTTGGCCGAGCTGAACACCGCTGACACGAGCGAAGCGAGGCTAACGCCGGTAACTCCGCGAACACAGGCAAGAGGCTTTAATGGGCGGGATTCGTAAACAAGACGCGGGCTTTACGCTGGTGGAACTGATGATCGTCATGGCGATCATCGGAATCCTGGCCGTGATCGCCGTGCCCAGTTATGTTACCGCAGTCAAACATTCGAAAGAAGCCGTGCTCAAGGAAGACCTGTTCATTCTGCGGGGCGCCATCGATTCGTATACGATGGACAAGCAAAAGGCGCCGCAATCGCTGGACGATTTGATCCAGGACGGTTATATCAAGGCAATCCCGGATGACCCGATGACCCACAGCAACACCACCTGGGTGACCGATACGGGCGATTCGGTGCACTCGCTGGACCAGAGCGAGCCCGGAGTCGACGACGTCCACTCCGGCTCGGGCGAGACTGGGTCGGACGGGCAAGCTTATTCGACCTGGTAATAGCGAGACTGGCAAACGCGGAGCGGCTGGATTCAAGGGCGATACCAAAGGCGATCATGATTGGACAGACTCATCGGGCGCTCTACCTGCTGTTGTGTATCGCCGCCGTCTCAATCTGCAGCCCGTTGTGCGCCCAAACCGGCAAGACCGTCACCATTCGCATGCTCGACAGCAGAACCGGCATTCTCATCGCCAGTTCGGATTATCTGGTTCGCATCGATCATGAAGAAACCGCCCACGGCAATTGGGTGGTGAAGAATGAGGACGGTTCAGGCAAGTTGACCCTTCCTGGCAACGCCATTGCCATCTCGGTTCGAGCCACGTATGACAGCAACACCGTGATGTATGTCAATTGCGATGCGGCCAAAGACGTGGGTTCATCGGATCGCGCTCCGGGTCTGGATCGCTGGTACAAGGTCTCCGACATCGTTGAGTCTGGGGTTGTGGCGCCCAATGGCTGTGCCGGGAAGAAGATTCCGGACCGACTGCAGGTCGTCGCCAAACCCGGTGAGTTCGTCTTCTTTGTCAGAAAGCTGAACGCGAAAGAACAGTTCGCGCAATAGGCCCGGCTGAAGGCTGATACTGAAGCTTGCGGAGAAGATCTTCCCTTGGCGCTAGGTCCCATCGAACCGGCCGCACTCGACTTCATCCTCAAGGTTGAACGGCAGTACGCGAGCCTGATTACGGCCGGCGGTCCTGATTCCAGTTTGAAATCGGAGCGGGTGCCCCAGGTCTCGCTTCTGAGACCTGGGACTCAGAATAAAGACACCGGCGCCGGTCCCGATCGGGAACCGGGCCTTGGCGGCAATCTTCTCTACGTAGGCGAACTCGATGCCGCGGGCCGCGCTCTGCTGGTGGCGGGCAACATCGCCGGCACAGCGTCGCTGGCTGCATCCGCCGACCTGCCCGCGCAAAAGCTGGCGATTCGAGATGGAGCAGCCGACTTCCTGGTGACCTCGCTCAGCGAGGCGCTGCGCATTCTCAAAAATCAGATTCGCAAGCGAGAGACGGTTGCGGTTTGTATCAGTTCCGCGCCGGAAATGGTCGAGCAGGAGATGCTGGAGCGCGGCGTGCTGCCCGATCTGCTGCGGCCTGGTTATGAGATCTCAGGGCATTCACCGTTTGTCAGTCAGGGTGCGCGGCAACTGCCGCCGATGGCCGTGGAGAAGAACTCGATCTTGCTCATCTGGCGCGTGGCTGCCGCACCGGCGCTCTGGCTTCCCAAACTCGACGCCATTGCCATCGATTGTCTTCAGCCCGACGCCTGGTCCGCCCGGCGTTGGCTGCGTCTTGCGCCGCGTTACCTGGGCCGCATGGCGCAAGGTGTCCGGTTGCTGCTCTGCGATCGGGAATTCAAAGCCAACTTCATCGAGCGGGCGCGCGCCCAGGTCGAGTGCGGAGAGATTGGCGTCCAGGTGGAGATTCAAGTCAGCGGGCGGGGCACGGGCGAGGATTACTGGCTGTCACCGCTTGGAAATGCGAAAGGTTTGGGCTGACCTCAACCTTGCACTTCGCCCGCACTCTCAATCCGGGTCCACAACTCCTTCACGCCGTAGCCGGTCTTGGCAGAAACCGGCAGCACTTCGTCCAGTTCCAGTCCCTTTTTCAGGGCCAGGAGGTTCCGTGTGCGTTCGTTGCCGCTGAGCCGATCGATCTTGGTGGCGACCACGGCAAAGTCGCGCCCAGCCGCACGCAGCCAGTCAATCAACTGACGGTCGCTATCCTGAGGGGGCACGTTCGAGTCGACCAGGCACACGCACAGTTTGAGCGTCGAGCGAATCGCCAGGTAAGGCTCGATAAACGCCGGCCAGCCTGCCGAGATGGACTTTGAAATCTTGGCGTAGCCGTACCCAGGCAGGTCGGCAAAGACCAGCTTGCGCCGCCCGCTCTGGTCCAGCAGAGCAAAGAAATTGATAGCCCGCGTGCGTCCCGGCGTCTGCGAAACCTTGGCCGCCTTCTCGCCCACCAGCGCATTCAGCAAGCTCGATTTGCCCACATTGGAGCGTCCCAGGAAAGCGATCTCCGGCACGTCCGGCGCAGGGAACTGCTCCGCCGCCATGGCCGATAAGAGAAACTGAGTCGTATAGCGCATCAAGCTTGAGGATACAGGAATCAACTAAATCAGGATTCCTGGTAAGATCGGAGCATCGGTTTCGTCAGCCCAGCCTCCATAGCAGCGAGGCCGCGGCCAAGGAGCGTTGCGCGATGGCTACCGCGATAATCAATGCGAAGCAAGAGGCGCACGAGTTGATCGACTGCATGGCTCCCGGTCAACTCACTGCCGCCGTCGGCCTCTTGAGGGGCATGGTCGATCCTGAGATGCGGCGCCTTGCCAGCATACCGTACGAGGACGAGCCAATCAGCGAGGAAGAAGAGCGCGCCGTAGCCGCCGCCAGGGAATGGCTGAAGACCCATGAACCCATTCCCAATGAGGTTGTGCTCGCGGAGTATGGCCTTACCACTGAGGACTTTGAGCGCTTGGGACGCACCCCGCTCGAATCTCAAGCGGCTAGCAAATAGCCATGACGAAGAGAGTCGGATGGACAGATCGGGCCAAGGCAGACCTTCGGGCAATCGACCAGGCAACCGCCCTGCGCATCCTGCAAAGTGTGTCTCGTTATATTGAATCAGGCACCGGCGATGTCAAGCGCATTCAGGCCGTCGAATCTCCCGAACTGCGGCTCCGCGTAGGCGACTATCGCGTCCGCTTCCGCGATCGTGGAGACACCATAGTTGTCACCGCCGTCCAGCATCGCCGCGAAGTCTACCGCTAAAGGGCCGGGTGCCCCAGGTCTTCCGCCGCGGCGGACCGCGGCGGAAGACCTGGGATACCGCAAACAACTATTGCGGCGCGGGCGCGTTGTTCGTCATCTCCGTTGGCGATACGGCGGCCAGCACATCCGTATCGGTGGCAAGCACTGTCGGCAGCGGGCTCTCCAACGCCAGCGCCAGCACTTCGTCCATCGAGTCCACAAAGTGCAGCTTCATGGCCTTCTTGATGTTATCCGGCAACTCGGAAATATCTTTCTCGTTGGCGCGCGGCAGGATGATTTCAAAGACGCCGGCTCTCAAGGCGGCAAGAAGTTTTTCTTTCAACCCGCCAATGGCCAGCACCTTGCCGCGCAGCGTGATCTCGCCGGTCATGGCGATGTCGCGGCGCACGGGAATCTTGGCCAGAGCGCTGGCCAAAGCCGTGGCCATGGTGATGCCCGCCGATGGACCGTCCTTGGGGATCGCGCCTTCGGGAACATGCAGGTGCAGATCCACGTTGCGATAAAACTCGCGCGTAAGCCCCAGCGCCTGCGCCTTGCCGCGAATGTAACTCAGCGCGGCCTGCGCCGACTCCTGCATCACGTCGCCAAGCTGGCCGGTGATGGTGAGCTTGCCCTTGCCGTCGAGCACCTGCACTTCAGTAGTGAGAATGCTGCCCCCCACTTCGGTCCAGGCCAGGCCGGTGACCAGACCCACTTCGCTCTTCTCATGCACTTCAGAATCGCGGAACTTGGCCACGCCCAGGAAATCGCTGATGTTCGCCGCGGTGAGTTCTTCCTTGTGCTTGATGCCGCGTTTCACCACTCTGCGCGCCACCTTGCGGCATACATTGCCGATCTCGCGCTCCAGGTTGCGCACGCCGGCCTCGCGCGTGTAGTAGCGGATGATCTCCAGAATCGCATCGTCGGTGAAGACAACGTTCTTCTCGCTCAGCCCGGTCTGCTCGCGCTGCTTCTTCACTAAATACTGGCGCGCGATCTCCAGCTTTTCCTGCTCGGTGTAGCCTTGCAGGCGCAGAATCTCCATGCGGTCCTGAAGCGCGGGCGGAATGGTGTGCATCACGTTGGCGGTGGCCACAAACAGCACCTGCGAGAGGTCGTAGTCCACGTCCAGATAGTGATCCTGGAATGTCGTGTTCTGCTCCGGGTCAAGCACTTCAAGTAGCGCCGATGCCGGGTCGCCCCGGAAGTCCGAAGCCATCTTGTCCACTTCGTCGAGAAGGAACACCGGGTTCTTGGTTCCCGCGCGCTTCATATGCTGAATAATCTGCCCCGGCAGCGCGCCGATGTACGTGCGGCGGTGTCCGCGAATCTCTGCCTCGTCGCGCACGCCGCCCAGCGAGAGCCGCACAAACTTCCGTCCGGTCGCTTTCGCAATCGACATGCCCAGCGAGGTCTTGCCCACTCCCGGAGGCCCGGCGAAGCACAGGATCGAGCCTTTGGGATTCTTGACCAACTGGCGAACCGCAAGAAACTCAAGAATGCGCTCCTTGATTTTTTCCAGGCCGTAGTGATCGGTATTGAGCACCTTTTCGGCGTAGTCGATCGAGCGCGTTTCCTTCGAACGTTTCTTCCACGGCACGGCCAGCAGCCAGTCGATATAGTTGCGGCTCACGGTCGATTCGGCCGACATGGGCGGCATGGCCTCAAGCTTCTTGAGTTCCTGAATGGCCTTGTCGAGCACCTCTTTGGGCATGCCCGCTGCTTCAATCTTTTTGCGCAGCTCGTCGAACTCGCTCTTCTCGCCGCGGCCCAACTCTTTTTGGATGGCCTTGATTTTTTCGTTGAGGTAGTACTCTTTTTGCGCCCGCTCCATCTGCCGCTTCACGCGCGATTGAATGTTGCGGTCGAGGTCGAGCTTCTCAATCTCAACGTCGAGCACATCCGCGATGCGCGCCAGCCGCGCGGCAGGATCGAAGATGGCCAGCAGCTCCTGCTTCTCCTCGATGCCCAGTTGCAGGTTGGCGGCGATGGTGTCGCTCAGCTTGGCCGGCTCGTCCATGCGCACGGTGGCGATGATGGTCTCGTAGTTGAGCGACTGCTGCAGCTTCACATACTGCTCGAACAGACCGGTCACACGCGTCATCAGTTGCTCGACCGCGGGGGTCATCTCAAACTGGGTCTTGCCGGTGCGGACCGTGGCCACAAAAAAGCCGTCCTGGTCGTTCACCTCGGAAGATTTGGCGCGCTCCACGCCTTCCACCAGCACCTTGATGTTGCCGTCGGGCATCTTGACGCTCTGCACGATGTTGCAAATCGATCCGACCTGGTAAATCTCCTTGGCCTTGGGCTCGTCGATCGACGCGTCGTGCTGAGTGGCTAGAAAGATTTTGCGGTCGCCGTTGAGCGCCTCCTCGAGGGCGCGCACGCTGGACTCGCGGCCCACTACGAAGGGCGTCATCATGTACGGAAAAATCACCATGTCCCGGATGGGCATCATGGGCAGCTTGCGTGCTTCGGTCTTTTCGCGGGATGCGGTCATCGTGCCCTCAGGAGAATTGAATTCGCGGAACAAACCTCAGCCTCGCAGCCAGTGAAGAGGCGTCTATTCGGATTGTACACCGAGCCAATCGTAAACCGTTGAAAAGAGGCTAGATACAAAGTAAACCGTTCATTTCAAAAGGGATTTCAGGCAGTGCAATCGAAAGTAATCAGGTTCGCCGCCGATCGGGTACTTCTGATTCTCTCAAGAGAGTGCATCCCGGCGCTGCCCATGCTATCGTTTTTTTGGGTTCCCGGAACGACGCTCGACAAATCGGGATGCGAATGTCGAAGCGTAATCCAAATCGGTAGGACGCACAATAGTTCCATTTGGTGAGTAGATGGGTTCAGGGACTGTGGGCCGAATAGGCCAACCATAGTGAGGAGTTCGAAGTTTGTCGCAGATCGCGCCAATTGAAACGGCTCCAGCGAACGTGCTCGTCCCCGCGCCCGTGGCCGATACACAGGTCACGTCGCATTGGTTTGCGGTGTACACGACCGCCCGGCATGAAAAGCGCGTGGATCAGCACTTTAGCGTGAGAGGTATCGAGCACTATCTGCCCATCTATCAGGCGCAGCGCAAGTGGAGCGACGGGTCGAGGGTCACACTGAACCTGCCATTGTTTCCCGGTTATATCTTTGTCCACATCAAGCGGGCCGAGCGCATAAGCGTGCTCGAAGTACCGGGAGTGCTGGCGATCGTGGGCGGCACGGGGGGTACGCCGGCGCCGTTGCCCGCGGCCGATATTGAGGCCATGCGGTTTGGCCTTCATCTGCGCCGCGTCGAACCGCACCCGCTGCTGCAGGTAGGCCAGAGAGCGCGCATTCGCTCCGGCGCTTTGGCTGGAATGGAAGGCGTTGTGGTGCGCAAGAAGAACAGCTTCCGCGTTGTTCTGACCATGGATGCCATCATGCAAAGCATCGCCGTGGAAGTGGACGCAAACGAGTTGGAGCCCATCGATTCGTCTTGCCTTAGCTGTGCCTGACGGCGGCGACCCAGCCGCGGCAATCGATGCCTACGGCTTCTCTTTGATCTTCATCACAAAACTTGTGAACGTTTTGTCGCCGGGGACAAGCATCTGATGCGGCAAGCCCGCCGGAACGTGCGCCACATCGCCGGCCCGCAGTTCCTGCCGTGCGCCTCCAACAATCGAGACGCCGCGAATTTCTCCCGGTCCAATCGTCTCGGCGCCTGTAATCGTGCCGCCGGTCACGAGCGTTGCGCGGCCATCGAGGACGACGAACAGATCGGCGAAGTCTTCATGCTGCTCCACAACGCCGTCGCGGCTGCGAAACGAGAGCATGGTGAAGTGCCGCGGATACTCCTTCAGCGTCTCGCCGGCCGAGCCGTCGCCGTGCCTGGCCAGCTTGCGCAGGTAAGCCGCACGTTCCATCAGGATTGCAGACGACCAATGATCCAACTGCGCCGCTCCGTCCTTGCCCGGTTTCTTGTGCGGGACTTGCGGCCCAGGCAGTTCGGGATTGATCTCTTTCAGGATTTGTTTGGATAACGTGTCACTGTCCATCTCTTCCCCTTCGCTGTAAAGATCGCTCGAATAATTCCGAGGGATCATGCTTCAAGCTGCTTTGAAAGGGCACGGCTTTAGCCGTGCCGCAGCGCGACCAAACGAGGATACGGCTTTAGCCGCCGAGGGGATGCAACTTGTCGAATACACGTTCCCTCAGGGGCTAAACAGGCTGCGGAAAAACCCCGGATCTGGGTTAAACGCGACGAAAAGCATGCCCCAGGGGCTAAAGCCCGCGTTGATTCTGTTGATCTTTTACCAGGGATGAATCCCTGGCCTACCGCCCGAACGAACTTTTCCGCAGCCTGTTTAGCCCCTGAGGGAAAGCTCTCCGTTGGCCAATTCCCGCGCGCGGTTGAAGACACCGAGCAACATGGCGCGCGTCAACTTGCCCGTATTCGTGTTCTGCAGCGATGGATGATAACTCGCAATAAGTTTAAGCCCGCCCGGCAGCGCATACTCCGCGCCGTGGCCGAATAGGAATCCAGTGCGCGAATTCAGCTTGCCGGCACGCAGTCGATGACCAAGGAATCCATCGAACGCGATCTTGCCCAGGCAAACGACGACTCTCAAATCCCGCAGCAGGCGAATCTCTTCGTCCAGCCACGGCGCGCAGTTGCGCTGCTCTTCGGGAGTGGGCTTGTTGCCCGGCGGAGCGCAGTGGACCACAGCGCTGATCCAAAGATCGGAGAGGATCATCCCGTCGTTGCGCGTGACGGAGCTGGGCTGCGAAGCAAACCCGGCCTCGTGGAGCACGGGAAACAGAAAATCCCCCGACCCGTCGCCGGTGAACATCCGCCCGGTGCGATTGGAACCATGCGCTCCCGGAGCCAGCCCGAGCACCAACACACGAGCATTCGCATCTCCGAAAGAAGGCACGGGGCGGCCCCAATACTCAAACTCCGCATGAGCGCGGCGCTTGACCCGCGCCACCTCGGCGCAATAAGGGCGCAGGCGCTGGCAGCGGTCGCAGGCCACGATACGGGCGTTCAAAGCGGCCAGAGCTTTTTGTGAAGCGGCCATGAACGGATTCTAGAGCGTTTCCACCGACGGCGCACCGCTTCGACCGCGCTTGGGCAGGTACTCGCGGGGCCACTGATTCTGTGGCTAAGAAAGCAGGATTCCGTTTCTGTTGCAAATTGAGCAATTCAACGGGGACCGCGTGTTCGGTTCCATGCAGCGAGTTAGCCCCCGCTGAAGCGGGGATAGCTGGTTGGCAGGTTGGCGGAGGACGCCGCTTCATCCCTCCGTGGGTCGCGGGGCCAGTGGGCGACTAGGGCAGGATCGGCGTAGAATTGCACCGCAGCCGGAATACGTTTTCACGCGATGCCAAAATCGACCTCGAACCGGAACCGGTTGCGGAGAATTCAATTGTATTTTCAAGGATGGATCGAGATGAAGACCTTTGTTTGCATGCTTGCCCTGCTCCCCCTTGCCGTGCCAGTTTTAATGGCCGGCCCGCTCGCCATTCTCAGCCACGCCCAGGATGTAACCGAGATCGCCGGCCAGAAGATAGTCGCCCTCACCCGCAAAGCTGTCAGCACCACCAAGCCCGAGTTCACCAGCGTCACCATTGCGCCGGGCCGCGGAATGGAGGTTTTGCAGATTACCGCCAACTTCCCCGGCAAGGGCAACGTCGACGTGCTGGCCTCGCCCGATCTGGCCACCGCCAAGAAGATGCTCGACGTGGACGACACACCGAATGGCGATCTTGGCTACCGCCTGGGTGCGGCCTTCCTGGCGCCTTACCCGAACCGGATTCGCGGCAAGCTATCCGCCGACGGCAAAACCCTGACCACGGAATGGAAGGGCCATACCATCACTCTTCCGGCCAACAACATCGGCAAACTGCCCACGGCCGAGCGCCACGCCATGCACGGGCTCATCCTCAAGGCCAAGACCGACGACGTCAGTGTCGAGGATGTTCCCGGCGGCCAGGAAGTTGCGGGCATCATCCACGCCGGGGATTTTGGCGGTCATTGGCTGTCGAAATCGCAGTTCGTCATCAAGATCCGGCTTACCGCTGACTACGTGGACGCAACTGTCGAGGCCCGCAACGTCGGCACAGAGCCCGAACCCATGGCGATTGCCTGGCACCCGTACTTCAATTTGCCGTCAGGCGACCGCACGCAGGCCAGAGTGCAGATTCCCGCGTCGACCGTGGCCGAGGTGGATGGCTACGACAATGTCTTTCCCACCGGCAAGATTGTGCCCGTGGAGGGAACCAAATTCGACTTGCGCAGTGTCGCCGGAACGGCGCTCGGCACCAACTTCTACGACGACAACTGGAACCACATTCAATGGGCGAACAAGGCTGCCACTGTGCGGGTGATCGATCCTGCCGCGAAGTACGGCATAAGCATCGAAGGCCTGTCGCCGGAGATCAAGGCCATCCAGATGTACGCGCCGCCGACCGCGCACTTTGTCGCCATCGAGCACCAGTACAACTTCGGCGACCCCTTCGGCAAAGAGTGGGACGAAAACAAAGAGCGGAACAAGATTGACACGGGCATGGTTACAATCAAGCCCGGCCAAACCACCAAGTGGCATGTGCGGCTGCACGTGTTTGTGCCGTAAAGGCAGGGATCAGGGATCAGAGATCAGAGATCAGGGATCAGAGATCAGGGATCAGAGATCAGAGATCAGAGATCAGGGATCAGAGATCAGGGATCAGAGATCAGAGATCAGAGATCAGAGATCAGAGATCAGGGATCAGAGATCAGGGATCAGGGATCAGGGATCAGGGGTCAGGGATCAGAAAGGCGTGTGCCGCGGAGCTTATTGATGGTTGTGAATTCCGAGGTCTCAAAATCGAGACCTCGGAAACCCGGCACCCGGCCTCGCGGCATTACTCATCCAGCTTCGTCAGCCGTACCGTCTTTCCAGTTCGCGCCGACTCCCGCGCCGCATCCAGAATCTGCATGACAACCACGTTGGTGTCGAGCGCGGTCAGGTTGCCTTTGGGCTTGATCCGGCCGAGCAACACCGCGGCGAGATAGCTAAGCGAGTCGTTCTGCGGAGGGCTAAGCGGAGCAGCCTTCATCAGCTGTTCCGCCGCGTCGTGCTCGTGCCGCACCCGCAATTCATCCGCGCCCACCGTAATCGCATATCCAGTGGCTCCATAGACCTCCATATCCTTGCGCCCGAAGGGCCAGTTCCACGAGGCCTGAATGACGGCCTGCGTGTGGGGGTAAGTCAGCACAACGGTGGCGTCGTCATCCACATTCGGATAAATATCGGGCTTGTCGCGATTCAACACCGCGGTCACGGTCAGCGGCGCCTCGCCGTGCATCAGCCAGGTCATCAGGTCCGCTCCGTAGCAGCCAAAGTCGTAGAGAGCCCCTGCGCCGTTCTGGGCCGGATCGGTGAGAAAGCTCAGGAACTCCGGCGGCACGCCAATCTCCTTCGGCCCCTGGTGGCCGTCGTGAATCACCACCCGCCGAATTTCGCCCAGCTTGCCTTGCACGGCCTCGTTGTTGGCGGCCTTGTTGCTCGCGTACCAGGTGGTTTCGTAGTTCACCAGCACGTGAATGTGCGCTTCTCGCGCCACCTTCCGGATTGCCAGCGCGTCGTCGAGCGAGATGGTGAGAGGCTTCTCCACCATCACTGAAACGCCGTGCCGGGCCGCGGACTCGATCACCTTGCGATGATCCCGAATCGACGTATACACCAGCACTGCGGCCGGATGCCGCGTCTCGATCATCTTGTCCATATCGAGAAAGAAGAGGCTATGGTCGAGGCCATACTTTTTCTCGTATTTTGCGCCCAGAGCCGGGTCCGGATCCGAAATCCCCACCAGTTCCACGTTGCGATGCTGCGCTAGCGCGGAGAGGAAGCCCTCCACATGCCCATGCACCAGTCCCACGATGGCTACACGCAATGGCGCAGCCTCGGCTTGCTGGGCCAGGGCCGGCATTCCGCCTGCCGCAGCCAAAAGTGATACCGCCAACAGCCATTCCCAGCGAACATGCCACGACAGAATTGAATGCCGCATCAGTCTCCCTCTTTCTCCTCGAGCGCAATTCTACGCCGCGTGAAGGCTGAGGCGCAGCCGGCGTCCTGGCATCGAACCCTTTGCAGCCGTGCCTCGATTCACGGCCTGCCGCCCTCCGCCGATATCCTTTGTAACCAACAAGGGCAAAGCAGTGCAGATTCGAACGCTATTTCGACGAACATGGCCCCAGAGCGGCCTCCGTCGTTCTCGGTGTAAACTCCAACCCCCTCATTCTCGTCTATGCACGGTGGAGAACCTCGTGGAAGTCCATTATCGCTGTCCGTGCTGCGGCTATAAGACGCTGGAGACGGCGGGCGCTCTCGGCCTGTGCCCAGTCTGCTGGTGGGAGGACGACGGCCAGGAAGACGAAGACGCCGGCGATGTCCGCCTCACCGTCAACGGCGCCCTCAGCTTGAACGAAGCCCGTTCCCACTACGCCCAATGCGGCGCCGCCCATCCTCGATTCCTTGCTTACGTTCGCAAGCCCCAGGTCACTGAGCAGTAACGTCACTGAGCAGTAACGTGTCTTCCCCGGTGCCCTCCCGCCCTTGAATCGCCCTGCCCGGTTTGACCCTGTCGGCAAACCCTCTTACCATGAGAGAGGACTTCCCCCAGTTGTTTGGCGCTGGTGAAGCCTAGAACTTTTCCCTCAGCGGCCGATTTTGACCCACAGGGGTAGTTTGCGGCTTGAATTTGTGTTTATTGAGCCACTTCTGGCCATTTGTCCAGCCCTGGCAGTTTGATCGGCTCGTCGCGGCGAGCCCGGAAGGCAATCAACGTTGAGCTCCACTGACACACTCGAAAGCAACCCCCAGCCTGACGCGGGCGAGACTGCAAGCGAACCTGGGCACGAAGGCCACGATCATGCGCTGGAAGGCCACGATCATGTCCACGATCACGACCACAACCATGCGCATGGCCCGGTCCTGAACCCGGACTGCACCCGCGAACTGGTGCTTGACATTGCTGCCGATGAAGTTTCCAAGGCCTACAGCAATGTAGTTCGCAATTATCGGAAACTCGCCAAAATTCCGGGATTTCGCGCCGGCAAGGTTCCCGAAACGGTCATCAAGCGCCGCTTTGTCAACGAGATCCGCAAGGAAGTGATCGACGGCCTGCTGCCTGAGCGCTTCAACAAGGCCGTGCTCGACATGGGCGTCAAGCCCGTCGGGCAGCCGCAGGTGACCGAACTGACCGTCGAAGACGGCGCGCCGCTGCACGTCAAGGCTGTCTTTGAATTCGTTCCCGATTTCTCTATCGAGGGTTACCAAAGCATAGCGGTCGACAAGCCGTCCGTGGAGATCGCCGAAGAAGAGTTCCGGCACGAGATTGACCATCTGCGCGAGTCGCACGCCACCATGGAGCCGGTCGAGGAAGACCGCGCCCTGGTCGATGGCGATTGGGCGCAGATCACCTACGAGGGGCAGATTGAAGGCGACGCCGACGCCGCTCCCGTAGCCGGAGAAGACACGCTGGTCGAGGTCGGCGGCAAAGATACGGTGGAGGCTTTTACCACGGCTCTTCGCGGCGCCAAAGTCGGCCAGGAAATGAAGGTTGAGGTCATCTATCCCGCCGATTACGGCGAGGCCAAGCTGGCCGGCAAGACAGTCGCCTACAACCTTCAGGTGAAGGGAATCAAGAAACGCACCCTGCCCGAGTTGGACGACGACTTTGCCAAGGAAATAGGCGCGTACGAGACTTTTGCCGATCTTGAAGCCCGCATCCGCGAGCACCTTGCCCTGCGCAAGCGCCGCAGCGTTGAAAGTGACACCAAGGACCGGCTCTTGGCCGCGATCGCCGAGCGCTACCCATTCGCGGTTCCCGAATCGCTGGTGCAGGAGCAGATCGATGCGCGCCTGGAACGCGGCCTGCGCGCACTTGCGGCTCAGGGCATGGATACCGACCAGATGCGCAAGCTGGATTTTGCCCGGCTGCGCGCTGCCCAGCGCGATGGCGCCGCCGCCGAGGTGAAGACCTCCATCCTGCTGGATCGTATTGCGGTGCAAGAGAACATCAACGTAAGCGACGAGGAACTGGACAACGAGTTGCAGATTGCGGCCCTTCAGGCCCGTGAACCCCTCGATGCCCTGAAAGCGCGATTGACGCAGGACGGCGGACTCGTTAGAATCCGGGAACAATTGCGGCGCGAAAAGACCGCGAGCTTGTTGTACGAACGGCTGCCCGCCTAGGCGGAAAACCGTCCGAAAACGCTACACATTTAAGCGCGGCCCTATAAATTTGAGCCGCGCTGCCGAAAGTTAACCGGGGAGCAAACGGCCCCAACGGAAGAACGGGAAGAATACTCAATGGCATTGGTTCCCATGGTGGTTGAGCAGACGAGTCGAGGCGAGCGCGCCTACGACATTTACTCCCGTCTGCTTCGCGACAACATCATCTTTCTCGGCACGCCGATCGACGACCAGGTGGCCAACTTGATCGTCGCGCAATTGCTCTTTCTCTCCGGCGAGGACCCCGACAAGGACGTGCAGCTCTACATCAACTCGCCGGGCGGCTCCATCACCGCGGGCCTGGCCATTTACGACACCATGCAGTTCATCAAGAACAACGTGGTCACGTATTGCATCGGCCAGGCGGCCAGCATGGGGGCTTTTCTGTTGCTGGCGGGAACCAAGGGCAAGCGCTTCACCCTGCCCAACTCGCGCATCCTCATCCATCAGCCTTCCATGGGCGGATTGAGCGGCCAGGCTACGGACATCGACATTCATGCTCGCGAGATTCTTCGCATTCGCGAGATCACCAATAATCTGATCGCCAGGCATACCGGGCAGCCCCTCGACCGCATCGAGCGCGACGTCGAGCGGGACTTTATCATGAACGCGCAGCAGGCAAAGGAATACGGCATCGTCGACGAAATCATCGACCGGCCACCTACAACCAAGTAATGGGCTGGAACGGACTTTGCAAACGGATGCGCGGAAAGGAGCGATTGAGGATGGGATTCATTGAGGAAGGACGTCAGCTGATCCAGGACTTCGTCACCCCGGAGATCCGCTCGATCGACGCTCGGCTCACCGCCGTCGAAAAGCGCCTTGAATCGCTTGAGGCCAAAGTTGATAAGCGGTCCGATTCTCTCGAAAACAAAATTGAACGAAATCAAGCTCAGGTGTTGGAAACGCTGCACAGGATGGAGAACTACAGCCATGTTCTGGAACGTCTGGCACGCGTCGAAAGCAAACTTCAAAACGTTGCGTAGGCCGATTCGCGCAACGGAACGCGGTTAACTCGTAGGAAAAGGGAGCAAGACAATGAAAACGCGCACGGGACCGGAAGAAGCACTGCGCTGCTCGTTCTGTCACAAGTCACAGGACGCCGTGGCCAAGCTTATCTCGTCGCCCAGCGATTACCCTCGCGCCTACATCTGTGACGAGTGTGTGGCCGTCTGCAACTCCATCCTCGAGGACGACCGCGGGGGCGATACGACTCCCGCTACCACCGCCGGCCACCTGCCCAAGCCGCAGGAAGTGAAAAGCTTTCTCGACGATTACGTGATCGGCCAGGATCAGACCAAGAAGAAACTAGCCGTCGCGGTTTACAACCACTACAAGCGCATCCAGATGAACCGCATGCGCAACAACGAAGTGGAGCTGACCAAGTCGAACATTTTGCTTATTGGGCCAACCGGATCCGGAAAGACGCTGCTTGCGCACACCCTGGCCAAGATGCTCGACGTTCCCTTCGCCATCGTCGACGCCACCACGCTCACTGAGGCAGGCTACGTCGGCGAGGATGTCGAGAACATCATCCTCAAGCTGCTCCAGGCTGCCGACGGCGATGTAACTCGCGCCCAGCAGGGCATTATCTATATCGACGAGATCGACAAGATCGGCCGCAAGGACGAGAACCCCTCCATTACCCGCGACGTTTCCGGCGAAGGCGTGCAGCAGGCTCTGCTCAAGATTCTCGAAGGCACTGTTGCCAACGTGCCGCCGCAGGGTGGGCGCAAGCATCCGCACCAGGAATTCACCGCCGTCGATACCACCAACATTCTGTTTATCTGTGGCGGAGCATTTGTGGGCCTGGAGCGCGTAGTGGGCCGGCGCGTGGGCAAGAAGGCGCTGGGCTTCAAGGCGACAGACACCGAGGCCGAATCCACCATGCGCTCCCATCGCGACACCGAGCTGCTGCGCAAGACGGAACCGCAGGACCTCATCAAGTACGGCCTGATTCCCGAGTTTGTCGGCCGTCTGCCCGTCATGGGCATCCTCGACGAGTTGGACGAGTCGGCGCTGATCGAAATACTCACCAAGCCTCGCAACGCCATCCTCAAGCAGTACCAGCGCCTGCTTGAATATGAGAACGTCCGCCTGCACTTCACACCGGAAGCCTGCTGCGCCGTGGCCCGCGAGGCCCTGGCGCGCAAAGTGGGCGCCCGCGGATTGCGCATGATCCTTGAAGAGCTGATGCTCGACCTCATGTATCATCTGCCCAGCAACAAGCGGGTTCGCGATCTGGAGATTACCAGCGATATGGTCGAGCGCCGCGACCTGTCGTTGTGCCTGCTCGAGAAAGCCGGCTGATTCAACAGCTCCAACTTTCCCAAATCAAGCTGTCCGCTGTGCAACGATCGCGCATCGGGGGCAGTTTTTTGGGGGACGCGCGATCGCAGTCGCACCTCGATTCTCCTCCCAGCATTGCCAGCGGCGCAAGCCATTTCCGATCGCTCATCGCGACGGCTTGGTGGCACAGGAAATCGTTGCCGGAGCTATGAGCGCCTCCATTCGCAAAGAAGATATGGCAACGATCGATTATCTGGAACTCAATCGCGGTGTGGGTGAGGGAGCGGAGCGATCCTAGAGATTTTGCTGAAGCAATAGGCTGATTATGGAGCGGGAGACCGGGATCGAACCGGCGACATTCAGCTTGGGAAGCTGACGTTCTGCCACTGAACTACTCCCGCCCTTTAAACTCGATACCTTATAACAAAACAACTGGCTCGCTGTCCAAATTGCCTGATTTGTTGCAACGGAGGGCAGTCATTCTTCAAGGCGTTAGACCTGCCGACCGGCCGCGATGGATGGAGACATGGATCGTACCGGAGCGCAAAAGCCAACCTCAAAAAGTATATCAAGATCGACGGCAGGTGGGGGTTCGTGGACGCCCTTCCACTTTGCAGCCTCCTGCTCAGCTCCGCATATCTTGATTCAAGGTTGTGCAATCGTCGAACTTCGATTTGGAGGCGTCGTTGGCGCGGGGACCGACACCCTGGCCCCGGAGATGGCCTTCCGATGCTTACCTGTTCCATGCCGCAAATTGTCGAGTTCGAAACCGAAGTCCGTGAGGATGGTGTGCAATTCCTCTTGCAGCGGCTTCGGCGGTGTGGTCGGCACGCCCTCAATCGAAGCAAGCATTTCGTGGTAACCCAACTGGCGATAGCTTTCGAATTGCGACTCGGAGAACCATTGGTCAATGGTCGATTCGTGCGGGAATGAAGCGTGCTGTTTCTTGTAATTCTTCACATCGGCCGGCTCGTCGCCGGTCAGCGATGCTTTGAAATAGACAATCGTTCCCATGGGAGCGGTCTTGTCCGCGTTCTCGTAGTGAATCTGGCCGACCACGCAGTGCTGGCTGCTCGGACCGCCGGCCTCTTTGGGGGCAATCTCACTGGTGTCCAGGTCGATGTCGATCCCCATGTCGATTCGGCATTTTCTGATGGCGTTTCCCAGGCCCGAGAATGTGTAGCTGTTGTCCGCCTCGGCGTCGCAGACGACGATCAATCCGCAGCGCCGCTTGACCAATTCGTACAAGCCCATGTTGTCGAAGTGGCCGCCGTCGGATAGATACACATAGGACGCTTCGTCGTTGGTCCCTCCCAGCAACTCGTTGATCAGGCACCAAAGGCCCAGGTGTGGCGTCGCTCGCCGCGAGGTGGTGCGATGGCGGGGATTTCCCAGCCACTGCCCAAGCCGGACATTGAAAACGGTCATCAGGAATGCGACGGGAGTTGAGCTGTAAAAGCCCATATTCGGGCTGGCCGCTGCTCCGGAGATGCCCATGGCGAGTCCCAGGTTCGGCCCATGAAACACGGGGGTCGGAAATGCATAGTCTCCAGTGGGGCGGTATCCATATCGCTCCAGCTTATGAAACGCTTTGTAGACGATTTCTTTGGCCTCTTCGCGCCATGTCTTGCTGGAATTGTGCCTTGTTTCATTCGGCGCGATTGCTGTCGCAGCCGCGTCGCTCGCGGCCTTCGGCGACGCGTTCTGCGGCTTCTCCTTTTCGCCCGTCAGCGAGCGATCGCGCGTCAGCATCGGGCTATCCTGCTCCTCCAGCCAAACGTCATAGCCGCAAAAATGCGGGGTCATCACAAAGGATTCGGCCTTGCGTTCCTGCCATGCCAGATCCTTGCCTTTAACCAGGTTCAACGTCGCATTCAACACCGGATAAGGACCGTCGTATGGAACAGGCGTATCCCATCGAAGGTCCTTCAGGGGCAAATCGTCGCCAGGGTCGAGGCCGGTAAACCGGTTTGGCGATCGCTCCTCATTGGAGGCGCCCAGGAAGCAACCGATCAGCCGATTGCGGTAGAACATGTGCATCGAAAACTGATTGATGTCCACTCGCCACCCCATCAGCAGAGCCACACCGGCGCAGACCAACAGAACCTTATACAACGGGCCGTTGCCGGCGAGGAAAAGATCGATCGTCCACGATATCCAGCAGAGCAAGCCCGCCATGAAGATGTAAGGCCCCACTTTGATCGCTGTGTCCATCCAGTTCGAAGTTCCGGGCTTGCCGGAGGCTGCGGAGTTTCCTGCCAACACCGTTCCGATCGTAGAGAGAATCCAGGCCGGGGTCAGATACTTCGCCGCCACCGCCTTCCACGCCGCGCTCACCAGTGCGTCGTGGCGAATAAAATCGGGGAAGAAGAGCGCCAGCCAGAACAGAGTCAGCCAGGTAATTGCAAACAGCAGCAGCCATCCGCCCAGCCGCCCCCACCACTCCCGCTTCCAATCGCGAAAGACGATTCCCATCAATCCGATGTGGAGCACTTCGGCGAGCAGAAAGACTCCGGCGACCAGCGGCACGCCCACGGTCAAGGGCAGTGCAGCCGTCTTGTCCTGGAAGAGCGTCAAGCCGGCCAGCAGAGCGAAGAGCCATCCGGCCAGGGCTCCAGCGCACACGGTCGCGAGCGCATGGATTGGCCATTCGTACTGACTATGAGGGTGCGGGAGAGGCTTCGTCGCCGTCCCTTCGGCTTTTGCCGCCGCGTGCTTCTGTTTCGGCTTTTTTGCTTTCGTATCTTGTTCGTATCTTCCTGGCCGGTTCGGGTTGGCGAATTCGGCCGCGAGACCTTTCACCCATCCAGCGATCCATTTGCCCCAAATCCGCTCGCTCAATTTGGCAAAGCCCCAGATGGCGCTGTAAACGATCGCCCCGAACAATACCGCATTTTCGTACGGGAAAAGTTCATGACTCATGAGCCGCGACACCGTTTGTGCAAATGGGAAAGATGGATGGGCGGAGAGCCACAATATTGCTTCTTTGTAGGGGAGGGGTTGATTGGCCTTTCCCCATTTACCTATCGCATTGAGCCATAGCGCCGCCACGACGGCGGCGCCGAACAGAGGCGCGGCCACCAGCAACAGAGTCCATTGCTGTTCAGTGAAACCCGGCGCTCGCTTCATCTTGCGCGCATTCAGGTATCCCATATTGACCTGGATCACGATGAAGGCGACCAGCAGCAGCACGACCTCCACGCCCATCAACACATAGCCGATTCCAGTCGAGCCGAGGGCCGCCACGGTCCATCGATTCACTACGCGCGGGGCCAGCAGCAGCGTCGCCACCAGCGCGAAGACAATCGTCTGATTGAGCAGCAGATTGCGCAGATAAATCGCGATCATCGCCCAGGTGTCGCCGCTGAAGAATCCCAGCTTGGGCGTCAGATAATTGCTGAAGACCCGCAGGAATCGAACCGGAGTCTGCTCCTTGTTGTCTTTCAGGTGAATGCGGTGGGTGGAAATCCGTTCCTGCACCTCGGCGAAACTGCCCAGCCGCTTCGCCCACGCGGCCAGCCAACCGCCGATGTATCCCCCGCCGGAAACCGTGGACAGGTAATCGACGCGGCAGAGAAGTTTCAAGTCCGCCAGCGCCTGCAGAACTCCCAGATTGAAAGTTGCGCTACGAATCCCGCCTCCGGAGAATGCCAGCCCAACGAAGTTTGCCTCATGCGCATTCCGGATCACATGAACCCAGCCAGGGTCATCCTTCTCCAAATCCGGGCCCTTCAATGCTTTCGGCGCATCTGTGGGAGTCGACGCGGCTGGAGCGGGGGCCGGTGGCCGTGCATGACCCGATTTGAAGCTGGTAAGCCGGTGCTTGCGAACTTCAATGATCTCCTCTTGCTCTTTCTTGAGCACATCGCCGAGTGGAACGGGGGGTGGAAATGTGTCGGCCACGGCGTTCCTCCTGTCTGAAGAATTCCAATCGTGAACCGCCAAGCCTCGCGCAGAAAAACCACGCATTCCATTGCGCAAAGTGCGCAGGAATTGAGATTCGCGTCTCGCGATCTCTCTGTTGCGATGGGGCCGCCGCTTCCGGTTCGCGCGGGGTTCAGCTTCCGCCATTGCGTGGCACATAGAATATTCACTGTCAGTATCGGTAAGCAACAATCCTGGAACCGATCGCTTGAAAAAGCCCAGTTCAGGAATTTGTTCTTTGAGACCGCTATTCAAGCGTATGCGGTTGGCAACATGCCGATCGGCGTCGATAAGTCTCCGGTCGGCTGTTCATTGGCGGGGTGCTCTCCGGCTGCGCCCGCCTCCGCTTCATCGGCCAGCACCCGAATGCGAAAGACCGATCCTGCCGGCCGGGGAATCGACAGCGAACGGCAGACAGTGTCTTAGCCGTTTGTCTCAGCAAGGGGGCAACCCCAGTTTGGCCGCCCGGACGAAGAAGTTTTCCATCATCGAGACAACACCTTCCGGCAAGTGGCAAACTTGAAACGGAGGCACATCCTATGAAATCCGCAAAACTGTTGCTGCTTGCCGGCGATTTCGTTGAGGACTACGAGATCATGGTTCCATTTCAGGCTCTGCAAATGGTGGGCCACAAGGTCGACGCGGTCTGCCCCGGCAAGAAGAAGGGCGAACAGGTCCGCACCGCCATACACGATTTCGAGGGCGACCAGACATACACCGAGAAACGCGGCCACAACTTCGTGCTCAACGCCACCTTCGACGAGATCGACCCCGCCGATTACGACGCTCTGCTGGTTCCCGGCGGGCGCGCGCCGGAATACCTGCGCCTCAACGCCAGGGTGCTCGATATTGTGCGCCATTTCGACCAGGCCGGAAAGCCCATTGCCGCGCTCTGCCATGGACCGCAGTTGCTGGCCGCGGCCGGCATTCTCAAGGGCCGAAAGCTCAACGCCTACCCGGCCTGCGCGCCGGAGGTGGAACTGGCCGGCGGAACCTTTGTGCCCGTGGACTTTTTCGGCGCGGTCGTCGATGGAAATCTGGTCACAGGCCCGGCGTGGACCGCCCATCCGGCCTGGCTGGCGCGGTTTCTTGAGGTTTTAGAGGCTCATCTTGCGGCTCCGGCGTTCTGAGGAACGTCTCACTGCGTAGAACAAGCATGATCCGGCTCATAGCCGTTTCATTTTTCAGGTGGACGAGTTCGAGCCAGCTTGCCAATGTTGTACTTGAGGCCAATCACGTGAATACGACAGCACGAAGTCTTGCGGCAAGCGCCGCCCATCGGTCTTTCTTGAATTTGGCAATCGGGGTTGCGGTGCTGGCCCTCCCCGCGCAGTGCCTGTTTGGGGCCAGTTGCAGCGTAGTCAAGCATGGCCCGCCCTCGGAGGCCGACAAGGCGTTCCTGGCCGCGGATTATGCCAAAGCGGAAAGCCTTTACAAGGCCGATCTGGCTGCCCATCCGGGCGATGTGGACGCGACCTCAGGATTGGTTCGCGCACTGCTTCGCGAGCAGAAGGTTCTCGATGCTGAAGCAGCCGTTCACACAGCCCTTGACGCCGCTCCCAAAGCTGCCGATGGCAAACCCAATTCGGCGCCCCTGCTGACTTTGCTCGGCGAATTCAAGTTTCGCCAGGGCGAGCTCTTGGACGTGGAACCGGTCGTGATTCAGTCCTACAAGCTCGACCCCTGCAACCCGCGTACCCGCCTGCTCTTTGCCCGCTACTCGGAGATCAACTCCCGCTACGCCACCGCCCGCCAGCAGATTGGCTTCGCCCACCAGTTCGATCCCGAGGACCCCGAGATTCGCGCCGCATGGATTCAGACCCTGCCCATAGCTCAGCGCATTTCGGAGATGGAAGCCTTTCTCGCGGCGCCCAACGGCAACGACCAGGAGACCGTCCGCAAGATGCAGGCGGATCTCGCTCAATGGAAGAAGCAAGCCAGCGAGCCTGCCCGGGCATGCCGGCTGGTTTCAACAGCCGCGCCCGCGGATATTCCGTTCATCAATTTGGCGCCCAGCCACTGGTCGCACGCGTTCGGTCTCGCGGCGGAGTTGAACCGCTCTTCAGCCCGGTTGCAGTTGGGCGCGGGCGATGGCGGTTTGACCGTTTACCGCAACGTTGCCGACCGGGCCGGGCTCAAGCGCCTCTCGCCATCGTTGCCGGGCGGTCCCCTCGGTAAACCGGTCTATCTCGCCTCTGCCGACTCCATCAAAATCGGCAACCTGGAGTTCAAGGACTGCACCGTCAAGGTCATCGACAGCGGCAATCCCAGCGACGATGGAGACGGCCTGATCGGAATGGATGTCTTCTCCGATTACCTGGTAACCGTCGACTACCCGATGCACAAGGTCCAGTTGGGGCCGTTGCCCGCGCGCCCTGCTGAAGGGACCGCACCTGCGCCCAGCCTGAGGACTACCAACCCTGAGGATACCGGCGTTGCGCAGGCCGGCGTCTACGACCGTTTTGTTGCCCCCGAAATGAAGGACTACACCCAGGTCTTCCGCGCCGGCGGCAACCTGATCCTTCCCGCGGTCATCAACGCTTCCAAGCTCAAGCTCTTTATCCTGGACCTCGGCGCTTCAGCCACCGACATAGCTCCCGGCGTCGCCATAGATGTATCAAAGGTTCATGAGATGGACCTGGGAGGCCCTCATAAGGCAATCGTCGCCGACGAGATTACCTTCAACTTTGCCCACATGTCACAGAAGGTGAATGGAGTCGTGGCTGCCGACACATCGATGACCTCCAAGGACCTGGGGATGGAGATCTCCGGCCACATCGGCGCCAATACTTTCCAGCTCTTGATCATGCGCATCGATTACCGCGACGGCCTGCTCAAGTTCGAATACATTCCTAACCGTGGCTACCAGCCCCAAATCCAGCCCCATTAAGAGGGGCTCGCTGCCCATCGCTTATCCTTCAACAAGAGGATTCCTGTGCCCGGCCTGGAATTGTACGAACGCATGTTGGGGGTAGCGCTTGAGGAAGCCCGCCTCGGCCTCGCTGAAGGCGGCATTCCCATCGGCGCCGCCTTGTTCACCAAGGCCGGCGAGCTGGTGAGCCGCGGCCATAACCGCCGCGTGCAGCAGGGCGATCCCAGCGTTCACGGCGAGACGGACGCTTTTCGCCGCGCCGGCCGCCAGCGCGGCTACCGCAATCTCGTCATGGTCACGACGCTGGCCCCCTGCTGGTATTGCAGCGGCCTGGTACGCCAATTCCGCATCGGCACCCTCGTCGTAGGCGAGAGCCGCACCTTTCCCGGCGGTCTGGACTGGCTGCGCGAAAACGGCGTCGAAGTCATCGACCTCGACAATCAGGAGTGCCGCGAGCTGATGGAGGGTTACATCGCCGCCCACCCCGAAGTGTGGAACGAGGACATCGGAGAAGACAGTGGTCAGTGAACAGTGGTCCGTGGTCAGTGGTCACCGTTTTCCGTCGCAGCGCATACCAAGCCACTCCCGCCGCAATATACCCCAGATAAATCCACGGAATTCGCGCATGATTCTCGTCTGTCGCGGACCTCAGGTCGAAGATCACAATCAGGATCATCGCCAGCACCAGCGCGGGGCCCAGCGCCGCCATCGATACACCTTTCAATTGAAACTGATCCACATCGAATTGAAAGCCGAAGCGGAACAACATCACCGCCGGCACGATAAGAATCAAGCTGACCGAGACGACCTCGATCCACAGCATCAACTCCGCCGAGAGCTTCACATCGCGGTAGGCGACGAACGCAGCCGCGAGGCACACCACAATCAGCGTCGGCAGCGCGGGAGGCGTCCAATGGAAAAGCTGCTGTGACAGTACGACCGCGTAGTACAGCGCTCCGCCGGCCACCGATGCGCCCGTGGCGATGTAAGCCAGCAGCAATCCCCAGGCCGCCACGACGCCGAACACCGGCGGCAGCGTGTCAGATGCGTACGAGTACAACGACCCCGGCGATGCCGACAGCCGTGCAAACCGGCTCACGCAAAACCCAACCAGCAGCGTCGCTCCCGTGGCCAGCAGGTAAACAAACCAGGTCGCGTTTCCAGCCAGCGCAAACACCAGCGGAATGGTCGGCGATGCCGACGTAGACGGCGCCATTGCGGAGACCGACTGCGCCAGTGTCTCGAGGGGTCCGAGCACGCCGGCGCGCAGCCCATAGTTCTCGCCTTGTAAATACACTTCGCCTTTTGTCTGGCCCGACACCGGTCCGCCTTTTAACGCCTGATTGTCTTCCGGTCGCTCTAGTCTTTCGCCCGCGCCGCCCCAAGGTCAAGGCACATCTTCGAACGCCGCCTAAAACAGTACCCGCACCTCGGAGATCAGGTTGTGGTTATAGGTATGGAACCCCGAGGTCGCGATCTGCATGCCGCTATCAAAGATAAAGAAGGGATGCGTCGTCTTCCATTCCTTGCGCCGCAAAACGTAGAACGCCGCCGGGGTCACAAAATTCTGCATTTTGCCGTCGTGCGCGCCGCCGACATAAAACGTTGCATTGTTCTCCACCTCGAACCACCAGTGCGCCGCCGCGTGTACCTGCGTGAGCGCATTCCACGCAATCGAGCGGCCCTGCGCGGCGATCTTGCCCGCCGGCATCGTCCCGCCCAGCGAGGTCTGCACATTGAACCGCCTGAAGGCACGACCGGCTGCAACCGTCGGGGTCCAGGTGTCGGTTGCCGCGCCGTTCTTGTAAGTTCCAGTGGCAAAACTATGACTCAACAACGCGGCCACGTCGAAGTTGCCGTGCTCCGCGTTGCCCGAGGCGATGCGGACCTTGCCCACAACCGAAGTGTCGCCCAGGCCGTCCACCGCACTGCTGTTGTGCTGGATGTAAGCCGGCGGCAAAAAGTCGAACTCGATTCGATTGCCGACGATCACGCCGCCGCCGCGCCCATTACCGTAGCTCACCGTCTCAGTGCGAGCGGCGGTGTACTCGTTTGAGAACGAAGCCCGCACGTATTGAATCAGCCGCGGATCAGCCTCCACCAACGGCGTAACCATTGCCGGCTGCAGCGCCGTCATCGCGGAGTTGTGCGCCGTGAAGCGCTGCTCGAAGGATTGCTGCGCCAACGCCATGCACCCTAGGCCCGCAAGCGCCGTCGTCGCTGCCAAATAGAAGACTGTCTTGAATATGCTCACAAATTGAGCTGTTTATAGCAGTTCCTTGATCGTCCCGAAGTGACCTCTGACACCCGATGCGCAATGTGCGGTTGAGATGCACGAGCCCACGCTCAATCCTTCAATTCTTCGGCTCTCAGGATCAACTGCTCCATTGTGTTGGGAGGATCGCCCGCTTCAAGCAGATCGCGAAACACTCGGTACGGGTCTGTCTTCGAGCCGGACTTGCGCAATGTGCGCTCATCGCTCATCCACGCGTAAACAATCACTTTCTCTTTGCTGGAAAAGCGATAGAAGAGCCGGTATCTCCGATGGAACTTTGCCCGAAACCAGTGCCGATGGGCCGCGCCGAGAGTGTTGCCTTGTCGAAACTCCGCAGCATTGGGATTCCGGGGAATCATCTCGAAGATCAGGCGCTGGACCACAGACAAGAACTTCACCAACGGCTGCTGCTGGTAGCCAATAGGGTCTTTCGCGGCCAAAACACCCACACCTTCAACCAGTAGCCTGTACTGGTGTTCTAATCGATGGTGTACGTACAGCGTCCAGCCATGAGAAATCATCTAAATGAGCGCCTCGTCACCGAGATCCTCATCAATCGATACATTCATTCCTTTGGTCAATTCCTCTGCTCGTTTGAACAGATTGGCATCCAAAGGTTGAATTGAATCGGGATTCTGTTCCATGTCCTTCGCCAGGAAGGCAAGAAAGGCCCCCAACACCGGGTCGTTCTCTTCGCTCTCTTCACTACTCGGAGTCAACGCCGTCACCAGCATCTGGCCGGGAGCGATGATGTGCGCTCTCACCTCGCCTTTGAACTCCGGATGGCTTTTGAACAAAGCACCCTCGAAACGGAACCCCAACGAATTTCCGGTCTTGGTCTGTTTGCCCCGGTACCCAGTCCCGGCAGTTGGCACGTCGCTCATGGCTCTTTTGCTCTTCAGTGTCGGCATATTCACGCTCCGAAGACATGTTAGCACATCTGTATGCACATTTGCGTCAATGCACAAGGCTGTCTGCGCTAGTTGGCCGATTTCGAGCTCTCCAGTTGGGTGCAAGCAATTCTACATGGGTCATGATATCGGCCATCCGATGAGCCGCGCATCGGCCTGCTCCCGTAGGGAGACGTCGAAAATAGCCCAGGGCAAGTCCGCCGCGGCGGACGCAGCCCTGGGTAAGAGGCAAAGTGAGAGCCATCCGCCCTGGAAGGGCGGATCGAACACTTGCATCACGGATTGCGGAACCCAGCGACGGTGCAGGGCTTTCACACCGCCCCGCCGGGGCGGGAATCCCTCGGCCGAACGCTTCCCAGGGTTTCACCCTGGGCTATTTTCGACTCCTCCCTCCGGGAGGAACTGCGCTGGATGCCTGGCCGCTCCCGAATTTTGAATCGCTGGCTGCGTGCGGGACTATACTGCCAGCGATGAATCTTGGCCATCTCAGTCTGTTGCTAATCGCCTCCGCAGTCCAATCGACCGCGCCTGCGCAACCCCAGCCGCAGCCGCCGCCGCGGGAAGTCTGGCAGATGCAGGACTCGGGTACCACGGCTGGCCTGCGCGGCATCGATTCGGTGGACGGGACGGTCGCCTGGGCCAGCGGCACCGGCGGCACTGTGCTCAGGACCACCGATGGCGGCGCGCACTGGCAGAAATGCGCTGTGCCGGACGGAGACAAAGACGGGGCGACGCTGGACTTTCGCGGCGTGCAAGGCTGGGACGCGCAGACCGCCATCGTCATGTCCTCCGGCCCCGGTGAAAAGAGCCGACTCTACAAGACCACGGATGGGTGCAAGAACTGGAAACTCACTTTCCGCAACCCTGACAAAAACGGTTTCTGGGATGCCATTCGGGTAACGGGTGCGAAGACCGCTCTAATGATTTGCGATCCGA